>Ga0208795_1000693_pt1 | contig 16167 bp, 23 predicted proteins | sample CB_VirMetaG_6_FD_184541 | JGI IMG/M metagenome (GOLD analysis project Ga0208795, IMG submission 184541) | Freshwater to marine saline gradient viral communities from Chesapeake Bay - CB_1508_2 Viral MetaG (SPAdes) (version 4) | ecosystem: Environmental > Aquatic > Marine > Coastal | place: USA... | reverse complement strand
GGAACATTAGGAATAATTTCTGCAACTGCTGGAGCTGATGCAACTAGAGTTAATAACTGGGCTGATGTTGGAACTACTGACAGAAGAATTCTTGTAACAAACACAAACACAGGTGCTGGTGAAGGTTTTATAACTGTTAGATATGTTCAAAACAACAATTTAAGTTAATATTGAATTAAGGGGGTCTTCTAAGAAGACCCTCTTTATAGGAGATATAATGTTTGAAAGTTTAAGTAGATTAGGTAAAGCTTTAGAAAACTTTAAATTAGATAGAGATACAGATAAAGATAAAGAAGATGAAAAAACTTCTTTAGAAGAATATTTAGATTTTCAAAAAGCAAAAGAAGAATTTACACCAACAGAAGAACAAAAATCTGTTATGACTATGGAAGATTACCCAGGTCAAACAAAATCAGGTGAAGAAATATTAGTAGAACAATCAAAACAAGAAAAAAAAGAAGATGAATTAGATAAAAAAATAAAAGATATTCAAAAAGTATTAACTTCGTTTGGTGAAAAAGCTGAAGATGTAACAGTATTAAAACCAGAAATTATTGTAGATGATCCCGCTAAATCAAAAAGTATGAATTTACAACCTTTAGATTTAGGAGGATTAGCTCAAAAACAATATATATCTAGTTTTTTACCAACTTCTTCTAGCCAAACAAACAGAGTTGATGTACTATTACAACAATTAAAAAATTTAGGATTATAATAAGGAGGAAAATATGGCAGGATCAGATATTAAAGTAGTTAGTGCTAATCAAGCTTCTTTATCTAATACATCTTCTAATGTAGCTATTACAGTTACTTTAGTTAATGGACCTACAAGACTAAAAGGTTTCATTGCAGAACCTACTTCTACTGCTGGTGTATTAACATTTAAAGATGGCGGAACTGATATATTTGAAATTAACACAGGAAACGTTGATGCAGGAGCATCTACTTTTCAATTAAATCTTCCAGAAGAAGGTGTTAAGTTTAATACAAATTGTCAAGTTTCAGCAACGATTGCAGGAGCTAATGTATCTACTATTCAAGGTGTTACATTGTTCCACGCATAAGGATAATTTATGGCAACGTCAGGAACAGCGACATATAATTTAACTGTAAACGATGTTATACAGGAAGCTTATGATAGAATAGGAGGTGATCCTATTTTAGGTTATGATGTAAGATCAGCTAGACGTAGTTTAAATATTATGTTTAGTGATTGGGCTAATCGTGGTTACAATCAATGGACAGTTGAATTAAAAGATTTATCATTAACTCAAGGTACTAATACTTATGTACTTGATTATGATACAATAGATATTATTAATGCAAATATTTTAGATGGTAGTACAGAATATTCAATGACACGTTTAGGTGTTAATGATTATGCTGCTATATCAAATAAAACTTCTCAGTCAAGACCAACTCAATTTTATTTACAAAGATTAAATACACCTCAAGTTTTAATTTATCCAACACCTGATCAAGCTTATACTTTAAGATATTATAGAATGAGAAAAATACAAGATATTACAGCATCAACTGTAAATGGAGTTGAACAAAATATGGATGTTCCATTTAGAGCTTTTGAATGTATGTGTGCAGGACTTGCTTATTATCTTTCTAAAAAAAGACCAGGAATAGATTTAAATACACAAGCTGCATTAAAATTAGATTACGAACAAGCTTATGAAAGATTAATCGCAGGTGATGATACTCCATCTACGAGAATATTACCATCAACAAGTTATTATAACTAATGGCTAGATACGCAGATAGAAGTAATAAACCTCATAGAGCACCACATCAAAAATTTTCTGGTGGTAAGTATGCATTAGCTATATCTGATCGTTCTGGTATGGAATTTCCATATAATGAAATGGTATTTGAATGGAATGGAAGTTTTGTACATATATCAGAATTTGAAAAGAAACAACCACAATTAGATTTAACTTATTTTACAGATGCAGAATCATTAGAAAATGCAAGACCTCAAGCTAATTTATCAGCTACTGGAGGTGTTCCTAATCAAATTACTTTAATATATCCATCTACATCTGGATCAGTGTCTAATGTAGGTGTCGCACAAGCAAGCACAAATTTGTTACAAACTGCTTTAGGAAGTGTTACAGTGTCTACATGACAAATCAAAAAAAATTAGGAGTTATGATCGCAACTCCTTGTTATGGCGGACAATTAACAGAATCATATTTACACGGTATTTTGAATTCTATAACTGAAGCTAATAAGAAAGGAATACAATTACATTTAAATACTATGGGTAATGAAAGTTTAATTACTAGAGCTAGAAATACTTTAGTAACACAATTTTTAGATGCTGACAAAAAAGATCCAAATAGATTTACACATTTAATGTTTATAGATAGTGATATTGGTTTTGGCGGAGAAGCTATAATGAGATTATTAGAAAGCGATTACGATGTAGCTTGCGGAATATATCCTAGAAAATCAGTAGATTGGAATACAGTTAAATCTCATGCTGAAAAAAATGATTTTGAAAATTTAGAGCAAAAAGCTCTAGGGTATAATTTAAATTTTGCAAATCCACTAAATATAGAAGTTAAAAATGGATTTACTGAAGTATTAGATGCAGCGACAGGTTTTATGTGTATTAAAAAAGAAGTATTTTATAAAATGATAGAAGCTTATCCTAATCTTAAATATACTTCTGATCAAATAATAAATGGAGAAAGATTTAATAGTGACAATTGTTATGCATTTTTTGACTGTATTATTGATGAAAAAAGTAATAGATATCTATCAGAAGATTATGCTTTTTGCAGATTATGGCAAAAAATCGGTGGAAAGATATATGCTGATTTACATAGTCCTCTTACGCATTACGGTACATATGCATTTAGAGGTCATGTATGGACTAAGTTTAAAGTTGAAGGAGTAAAAGATAATGCCAATGACATACAGCAGTCTAAAGAATGATATTCAAGTTTGGGCTGAAAATACAGGAACTGATTTTACCGCACAATTAGATACTTTTATTGGTAATACTCAACAAAAATTATCTAGAGAAATTGATCCAACTGGTTTTAATCAAAATGTAACTTCTTCTACTTCTATTGGAGATAGATTTATAACTCTTCCATCAGCAATTGAACCTATGCTTTTAAATTATTTAAATATAATTGATAGCTCTGGTAATAGAGTATTTTTAGAAATTAAACCTTTAGAATATTTACAAGAATATTGGCCTGATTCATCTTTAACAGATCAACCTAGATATTTTGCAAATTTTGATGATAATACATTATATTTAGCTCCAACACCAGATGCTGTATATACTATGGAATTAGGTTATCAAGGTAGAATTAATCCATTATCTAATACTAACACTACTAATTGGTATACTGAAAACGCTTCTGATGCTTTATTATATGGTTGTTTATCTGAAGCAAATCTCTTTACAAAGAACATGGAAGACTATAATATATACAAACAAAAGTATGTCGAAAGTGTGGCTGCTATTAATAACGAAGCTCGTAGAAACAGAAGAACTGACTACAAGTTTCCAGGTAGTCCACTAGGCGAAAACACATTAACTGGAGGACAATAAACATGGCAATATCACAAGCGATTACAGTGTCGTTTAAACAAGACTTAATGTCGCCTGGAGGAAACTTAGAAGCTCAGACATTGAAGTGTGCACTTTACGACAACACTGCAACTCTTAACGAAAACACTGCTGCATATATAACTGCTAATGAAATTTCAGATAGCGGAACTAATTATACTACTGGCGGTGCAACACTTACAAATGTTACTATCACTACTGATGGTACTACTGCAATTTTTGATGCTGATAACGTTTCTTTTGCAAACGCAACTATTTCAGCTCAAGCTGCATTAATTTATAATGCAAATAATGCAAATTCATCAATTGCTGTATTAGATTTTGGAGGTGTTAAAACTTCTACTAACGGTACATTTGAGTTACAGTTTCCTAACGCTGACGCTACTAACGGCTTAATAAGAATAGCATAAGGAGGTAAATCCTTATGAGCACATGGAACCAAGGTCAGTGGAACTTAGGTTCTTGGGGAAATTCAGCAAGTGGTGCTGCAATTATAGGACAACAACTTACCTCTTTTGTAAATAATATAACTGTTGACGCAGAAGTAAGAACAGGTTGGGGTAGAACTACTTGGGGAACTGCAGCATGGGGTCAATCACCTGATCAATTTGTTTCAATAACAACTGCAGGACAATTAACACCTGATTTAAATTTAGGTTTTGGTTGGGGAAGAGAAGAATGGAACTCAGGTTCTTGGGGTGAAGGTTTAGGTTTTGTATTTACAGGAAATGGTAATGTATTTTCAACAACTACAGCAGGCGAATTAACTACTACTGCTAATAATATAACTGTTACAGCTAGTGCTCCTATCACTATTAGTGGTGAAGAATTAAATATTTCTCAAGGTGAAGAAACTGTAACTGGTACAGCTTCTTTAAGTATTACTGGAGAAGAATTATTATCTGCAACTGTTAATACTTTTGCTGTAGCTGCAGATGGAGCTATAACTATTAATACTCCTACTTTTGAAGCTAATGTAGAACTTAATAATGATGGAGTACAGGTAGGTCTTGCTACATTTTTAAATGTTGTAGGTTTTCCTATTACAGCTAATCTAGGAACAATATCTCTATCTACAAGTAATACAATAGATATTACAGGAGAAGAATTAACTACTACTGCTAATACAATTACTTTAAGTACACAACAAATACTATCTATGACTGGTAATGGAGTTACTATTACACTCGCTGATATAGTACCTAATTCTGAAAACTTCATATCTATTGAAGGAAATAGAGCAAATGCTAATGTTACAACACTTAAATTTTGGGATCCAATTAGAGGTAATATTACTGAAAATTGGACGAATATTCACTAGACAAATGAGTACAAATATATATTATTTACATTATTTAAAATATGGAGTATAAAAAATTATGGCATCAACTTACTCAACAGATTTAAAACTAGAATTAATGGCGACTGGCGAAAACGCTGGTACATGGGGTAATAAAACAAACGATAATTTAAATTTAGTACAACAAGCAATTGCAGGTTATCAAGAAATAGATGTTGCGTCAGCTGATGTAACTTTAACAATGGATGATGCTGCTATTTCTAATGCAAGAAATATGACTTTAAAGTTTACAGGAACTCTTGCAGCAAATAGAACGGTTAACTTTCCAACAGGGATTGAAAAGTTTTTTAACATTGTTGATGGCACTGATCATGCAGGAAACACATTAACTTTTAAAGTAACTTCTCAAACAGGATTTTTATTATGTGAAGGTCATTCGTATATTTGTCATGCAAATGGAACAGACATCGTAAAAGATTTAGAATTTAAAAAATGGAGAGCAATCTCTTCAGCTGAAACAGTTCAAGCAGGTGCACAAATTTTAGCAGATACATCTGGTGGAACTTTAACAATAACTTTACCCGCTTCACCAGCAACAGGAGATGAAGTAACATTTGTAGATTCAAAATATACTTTTGATACAAATGCCTTTACAGTTGGTAGAAATGGATCTAATATAACAAACAGTGCAGCAGATTTAACTGTTAGTACAGAGGGTGCCGGATTTACTCTTGTATATTCTGGTGACGCAACTGTTGGATGGACTTACAAGGAGAAATAGAACATGGCTAATTACGAAGCAACTAGATATGATTTTGATGGTGCAAATTTAACAGGGATTCAAGGAACTGAAACTGGTTCTATTATTCCTTGGCCAAAAGCAACTGCGCCAACAGGATTTTTATTATGTGATGGAACTGCAGTTTCAAGATCAACTTACGCTGATTTATATGCAGTGATAGGTGACACTTATGGCGCTGGAGACGGCTCAACTACTTTTAACGTACCTGATCTTCAAGGTAAAATGCCTCAAGGCTATGAATCAGGAAACTATGATTTAGCAACAACAGATGGAGCATCTACTGTAACAGTAACAGGAGCACCAGGATCAACTCAGTTACAAACAAATGAACTAGCGGCTCACCAACACCCAATTAATTTAGGTGTGATAGCAGGTGGTCCAGTTCAATATCCACAAATTTCTTTTGTGCAATATTATCCATCAGGATATTACACTAGACCTGTAACTAACTTTAACAACTCACATAATCACAGTGCAGGAACATTGTCAGGTAATGCATTTTCACCGTACCTTGTGGTAAATTATATTATAAAAACTTAGGAGATTTATGATTTTTCAAATTTGTAATAATAAGTATTTTGGTAAAATAGAAGATGATGGTACACAAAAAATGATTCAATGGGATCAAAGAGGAAGCAATCCTCCAGCGGATTTACCAGCTAATGCAGTTGTTGCAGAATGGAATTCTAATACTCAAGAAGGTGATTTACAAACTTTAATTGACAACAAAACTTCAAACTCATCTTTTGATTCAGCTTTTATAACTCCATATATTACATGGTTTGATGCTAGATATCCTGAAGTACAAACAGAAGAATCTGATGCAATAAAAGCAAGAATGAGAGATTGGGATGTATTTAGAAAAACAGCTAGAGAAAATTTTTTAAAACAATCTGACTGGACTCAAGCAGTAGATTCTCCATTAGATGCAGCAACCAAACAAGCTTGGGCTACATACAGAGAAGCTTTAAGAAATATTCCTGAAACATATGCTGCGGAAGATTTACTTTATTTAAGACTTAGAGAAGACGGCTGTTTCATTAGATGTACACAAGTTAATTCAGAAACTTTAGCTCCAGAAGGAACTATTACTGTTTTAATTCAATCTCCAAGTAATATATTTATCTAGTTGTTTTTTGAGGAACTAAAGGTTCCATATTAAACGATACTGATATTCTTTTTTCTTTTGAAGTAGATGGATGTACAAAATGGTACAGGTAAGAAGGAAATACTAAAAGATCAAAAAGTTTAGGTTTAATTGTAAAGCTTCTATCTCCTCTTAAAAAATCAGATAAAAACTCTATTTCTGAATTTTCATCAGTAAGATACAATACTCCAGATTTATTTGTGATTAACCCGTGATGATGGGGCATGTTATATCCACCTTCTTCTGCAACATTTAACCATAAATGAGATAATCTATGTTGAAAATGTAATTTCATAAAATTATCTAATTGATTAAAAAGATACTCTGATCCTTCAAATTTATTTTCATGTATATGATATTGAGTTCCTTTTCTAATAGAAATTGTTTCGGGGCCTTCATTATTATTACAAAAATTAATAATTTTTTTATGTTCAATGGGTTGAACAATAAATTTTGTTTTATGTAAAGGTATGGCAAATAAATTATATGTATCTATCATTCTTCTTTAAACCCTATCCAATATTGTATACTAAATCTTTGTTCTGCAAATGAAACCTCTTTATCTAATTTTAAAGGTGTAACTGCATGAGGTATAAAACCAGGAAAGATGACTAGTTGATTGTGTTTACTTTCGATCTCATGTTCACCGCCATCTCTAACTAATAGATTTCCACCTTGTATTGGTGAGTTTTCACTTTTAAGCATGTAATTAAAAGTAAACATATTAGCTCTTAAACCTTTAAAAGTCATACGAGAATCTTTGTGCCAATTATAATAAGCACCTTTATTATAAGCAGTTACATGAATAGACCACACTAAAGGATACTCATACAACATATCATAAATAGTTTTTCTTCCTGATTCCTGAATAAATAATTGTAATCCATGTTGAAAAAAATATTTACTTAAATCTTTAATATTAGGAGCATCAATATTTTCTGGATTATCCGCATCAATCCAATAATCCATATTACCACAATTTTGTGAAAAAGCTTCAACTCTAGGCTGGTGGTCAATGTCTTTACCTGACCAACGAGGGACACCAAAATGTTTTCTTGTATTTAAAAGATCAGCATAAATAAAATTAATTTTATCTGGTGGTAAAAAATTATCTGATTTGATAACATTATCTGACACAAATTCATATCTCATATACTAACTCCATATGGTTCTTTACCTAAATCACCTTTAATATAAAAATTAAATGCAATAGAATATCTTACTTTATCGGTTAAATTAAGGTCTACTGAATGTAACATATCTGAAGAAAAAAACAATAATTTACCTTTTTCAGGTTTAATACAATATTTAGTAGAGTTAAAAGAATTTGCTTCAGAATACATTAAAGGAGAACCTCCTGCTAAATAGGCAGAGCGTTTGTAAAAACATATATTTCCAGAATTATCGGGCACATCAACATAATATACTCCACTCATATAAGAGTAAGGATGACAATGTGTTTCAGCGTGGTTTTTTGAATAATATTTATTTACCCAAGACCCTGTCATATAAAAATTGATTTTAGTATCAACTTTTAAAATATTGTAAACATAAATAGTAAGTTGATTTATTATTTTAATTTTTAAAGATTGTAGTTCTACATGGTTTAAAATATGTTTATCATCACTTTCAAAACCACTACCAGATAAATAAGGTACATATTTTAATGTTTTAATAAAATTATATTCTGAATCCATTAAGGGAACATTAGTTTCGAATATAATATCTGAAAATATTTTATGTGTTTTCATTTTGAAATAAAACAATTAAAAGTATATCTCCAAGAGGAAACATCTTTTTGAATAGGTTGTAATGAACCATGCCATAATTTAGATCGAAATAAAATAGCCCTATTTTGTTTAAAGCCTATACTTCGATCCAATACAAATTCTTTTTCTTTATTTAATTCAAAAAAACCAGTTCCATTAGCTGTATTAAAATGACCTTTTAAAAACACTAATAAATTCCATTTAGCTTTTACAGTTCCGTGAACCGATTGTGTTTCTCCATTATCTTTATGTATTTCATTATAAAGAACAGTTTCAGGTTTTCTTAAATAAATAACTCCATCGTAGTTATTATATTTAGCTATAGGAAAATTAAATCTTTTTTTAAGACTTTGTTTATTTATTTCTTTTACTTTATCAGGTAAAGATTTATTGCCAAAAGCATAAATTCCTTTTTCTGTTTTGTAAGCTTTCATTTGTAATTGACCACATAAATCTAACATTAAATCTAAGTCCCCAGGTTTAAAATAATTATCTACAACCTGAATCATTACTTAAAGCTTTTTTTTCTCCAGAATTTATTCTTATATTTATCTACTATAGAAGTCCATAGTTTATGAATAACTGCGGTATGTTCATCTTGAAACCATTTAAAACCAGCTTCCATTTTCCAATCATCTCTTTTAAAAGGAATAACCTGAACCATAGGCTCTCCTTGTTTAATTAAAGTTCTTTGATTCCATTTCTTATTTAAAAAAGGAAAATTAATGGTGTTATTATAAGTGTCCGTATCTACTACTCCAGATAATAATTCAAATCTATCTTCTTTGCGATTTAACGGAGCTATAAATAGACAACTATATCCTGGTGGAGTTACAGTAATCCATTCATTTTTAAATTTACCCGCTCTATCTTTTCCATTAGCCATTTCTTCAGTAAGTTGTTTGTTACTATGATATTCCATCACTTCTCTAGGAATAGCTGACTGTAAACTAAAATTAGTTTCTTTTGCATCTATAACATAGTCTTGGTGAAAAGGTATAATATAACCAGCCGTTAAAGAATCTAAAAAAGGAATACAACTTTTTAAAGTAGGTTGATTATAGTCTCCCTCTCTTAATTTTTCTAATTTTTTATATTGTTCAGGAATATAATGAGAGGCTGGTTTTGGATAAGGTATAACACCTTTTAAATTTTTATTACAAAGAATAAATTCTATTTTTTGAGTCATTTCTATTCTCTTGGATTTTTACGTGCTCCAACTGCTGTTCTAATGGGTCCACCATCATCATAAACTACATTTCCAGCAACGGATATTCTATAACCATCTGAAGTCACAAAAGGATAAACTACATGATTTAAATCACCTGGAAAAAATATAATAGATCCTTCCCATTCTTTTGATAAAGCAATTTCTAATTTAGAAATTTTTCCTACAACATTATTGTAAATAAAATTAATGAAAGCACCTGTTTTAGCTGATTGATAATCTGGATGATTTAATTCTTCTTTAATATCGTAAGGAATATTAATATATATTACAAATGAATATAAAGCATTATGCATATGCATAGGAAGCCATTGATGCTTTTTTTGAAAATTAACCCATAAAGAATCCATTTTCATTTGATCTACTTCAACATAAGTCATGTTTTTTTGAGTTCCATTATCATAAGCAGATATTAATACATTAGGGTATTTATAAAGATTTTTATATGCAGAGCTTATCTTTTTAATATAAGGTTCTACTACTTTATATAACTCTGAATGGTCTTTTCTATTCCAACGATAGTTTTCTCTTTTTTTAGGTTCGTTGGGAAATATTTCTTCTATACTATGTGGAGCAAGTGATGGATCTTCATTCATTTTTTTAGCAACTTGTTCTACATGTTCTTTAATAATTTTTAAGACATCATCTGGTAGTTTATCCACTATGTATCCTAAATTTTGAAAATCGTTCACAATCATTATATAGCCTCCTCTGAAAATAAAAATTGAACTGTGTACCTTGGTTTATATGCATCTTTAAAAGCAAGTCCTTTGTGTTCTATTGTTGGATCAAAATAAATAACTCTTCCATTTTTAAAAGATACTTTTTCTTCTTTATTATCTTTTTTAATAATAAACTCTCCGCCATCACCTTCTTCGCCTACCATAAATAAAATTCCTTTGGGACCATTATCTTTATGCCAAGTTCCATCCATTTCTTTAAATTGTAAATTAACATTAATACTATGCAAAACTGTAGGTTGTTTTAATTTAAAAACTTTCTCTAAATGCTCATACATTTTTATATACATTTCTACTAAACTAAAATCTATATTATGCTTGATTAAATGTCTAGTGAACCTATGAAATATATTACAGCTAAAAATTCTGTGTGTAGCTCCTGCTAAACCTAATGGCCAAGTGCTCCTGTTTGCTAAATTATTAGCTCTAAAATCTGCGTGATTTAATTTTTCAAACATATCTACTAAATATTTAGTGTCAAATATATTGTCTTTTATTTCCATTGTTTTGTTCTATCTAAAACTTGTTGTTCATCTGCAAAATAAATGTAATCTAATCCATCAATAAAAGCATCTGTTGGAACATAAGCTAAAGGTTTTCCTGCGGCGTTTAAACTTGTATTTAATAAAACAGGTACATTTGTTTCTTGGTACCACCCTGATAGAATAGTATGTAGTGCTTTATTATTTTCTTTTTTTACTGTTTGCATTCTACAAGTTCCATCTACATGAACCACAGCTGGTATTATATTCTTCTTTTCTTCTTTCACTGGGAAAGCATATAACATATACGGAGATTCTTTCAAGGGATGCATATCAACATATTCCTCTGCTTTGTTATGCAAACAACTAGCACCAAAAGGTCTAAAATATTCACGTTGTTTAATTTGATTAACTATATCTTTTCCTTTTGGATTTCTTGGATCAAATAATATACTTCGATTTCCTAGTGCTCTAGCACCTGCTTCTGATGCTCCTTGAAACAAGCCTACTGCTTTTTGTTCTTTTAATAATCGTATTACTTCATGAATCATGTTATTTTAATTTTTTCTTTTATATTTTTAATTCTACCATTAGGGGTTACTGTATGAAATTGAAGTAAAGCCGCTCCTAAAGACAAGCCTCCATCATAACAAAGAGGTTCTACATAAAAATTGTAATCTGGATTTTCTTTGACAATACGATAGTTAGCTTTACAGTTTTGAAAAAATCCGCCAGATAAAACAATATTTTTAGAATTAGATAATTGTTTTGCTTTATTAATTAAATGTAATACTGCTTGTTCTGATTGTTCCTGTATAGCAAAAGCTATATCTTTTTTTGTTTTTTCTAATAAATAATTACCTGGTTTAAATTTAAAATAACCTAAATGATTTTCTCTTGGAGTAAAATCAATAATATCATAATCACCAACAGGATAATCATTTTCATATTTAATTAAATTAGATAAAGAAGGATCTTGTTTTCCGTATGCAGCTAAACCCATAGTCTTGCCACAATCCAATATTTTAAAACCACAAATACATCCTATCATGTCATACATGGCACCTATACCTGGTGCAGGGTGGTTAAAATAAATACAATCATTTTCTTTTGTAAAAGAAATTTCACCTTCACTCATTGTTCTTTTGTATAGAGGTTTAAAAGAATGTGGATAAGAACATTCATAAATACTTTCAGCTTCAATGTTTTTTAATCCATCTAAAGGACTGCCTGATCCATCAACAACAATTGCAATAGAGTTTTCAAATTCAGATCTATAAAAAGCAGTAGCTGCATGAAGTAAATGATGCAAATTACCAAAATCAACTACTTGATAATCATGAGTTATTAATTTTAATTTTTTTAAATAAGAAACATATAGATTTTCTCTTGACCAAGGATCTATGACGTTTCCAGTTGGATTGTTAATAGGAGTAAAACCACTAATAGCTGCAAAAGATAGTTGTGTATCCACAGGCATATACTCATATCTCATTTTTCCTATAGTTAAAAAGGGACTAGAATCTCTTTTTACACCAGACATTCTTTCTTCTTCTGTAGAAAAAATAATATGACCTCTATCAATTAGAGTAACACCCGCATTATGGTTTGCATGAATTCCAGCTATTAACATTAAAATATCTTTCCCATTTGCCACTTCCACAAATATTGTGAATTCAATATCTTATTGTACACATAATAATCAAAATTTAAATATTTCATAACTTCTTTTTTATCTATACTAATTTCAATATTTTCATCATTTGCATTACAATGTTCTGTTTGATTAAAATGCATTTTTAAAAATAAGTTTAAATCTTTTAATTCGACATACCAATTAACATGAGTGTTAATTAAATGAGATACTTGTGAAGACGTGTGAACTACATGTCTTCTTTCTCTTGTGAAAACATTGGTCATAGAATTATACAATTCTGTTATATCTATTTCTTCGATGTTTAAATTATTTTTTTTTAAATCATATTTAAGACCTGAAACAAATCTTTCATAGGGGTCTCTAATTACAGTCCATCTTATTTTATTTAAATTAATTCTATTAGTGATGTTAAAATTTTTAATACATTTACTTACACTAGAGGATCCATTTTTATGGATCAATAAATATTGAAATTTATCAGTTTCAAGCAATTCTATATTTTGAAAAATCATTTCTATAAGTATTTTTTATCTTTATAATGTTTATAAGGAAACCAGATTATTCTCGCTTTCATTATATTCATAAGTATTATATAGTAGGTTATATGCTACAAAAAAAACTATAAATTTAAAATTTTTGTTATATAATATTTGTTATTATGCCACTTACTCAACTTAATTTTCAACCTGGAATAGATACCGAAAACACTGAAACAGGTGCAGAAGGTAGATGGACAGATTGCGATAAAATTAGATTTCGTAAAGGACTTCCTCAAAAAATAGGTGGTTGGAATAAATATAGCGATGATTATTATATTGGGCGTACCGCAGATTTGCATTCTTGGATAAGTTTAGATGGAACTCGTTATCAAGCTTTCGGAACAGATAGAAAAGTCTATGCTTATCAATCAGGTACAAATGCTGATATTACTCCAATTAGACAATCAAATAGTTTAGTTAATGTATTTACTACCAGTAATACTAGCTCTAACGTAATAGTAAATCATACTTCTCACGGAGCAATTGAAGGAGACTTTATAACTATTGAAAATGTATCTGCTAATGTAGGAGGAATAACAATTACTGATTTACAAAATGAATTTGAAATAATAGCAATTAATAATTCTAATGCTTATACAATAGAAACTCCTGGCACTGCTACATCTACAGTTACAGACTTAGCTAACTGCGATATTAATTATCAAATTAATAATGGACCTGATCAAGAAACTTTAGGTTATGGTTGGGGAGCCGGTTACTATGGAGAGGAAGAATGGGGTAATGCAAGATCAGACACAGAAGTAACTTTAGATATGAGACAATGGTCTTTAAATAATTGGGGAGAAGATTTAATTTTAACTCAAAGAGATGGAAAAACTTTTGAATGGCAAACTTCTGCTGGTATGTCTTCAAATAGAGCCTCAGCTATAGCAAATGCTCCTACTAAATCTTCTTTATCAGTTGTTTCTACAGAAACAAGGCATTTAATTTGTATGGGCACTGAAACTGAAATTGGCAATACCGCAACACAAGATAAATTATTTATAAGATGGTCTGATCAAGAAAATTATAATTTTTGGACTCCTAATGCTACTAACTCTGCTGGGTCACAAAGAATTGCAGGTGGTAGTGAAATAAGATCAGCAAAACCCTCTAAAGGAACTATTCTTATATGGACAGATACAACACTTCAATCAATGTCTTTTATTGGTCCTCCTTTTATATTTGGTTTTCGTCAGCTCGGTAATGACTGCGGAGCTATTGGATTAAATAGCGCAATAGTTATAGATGACATAGCTTACTGGATGTCTGATGGCCAATTCTTTAGATTTGCGGGTGCTGTTCAAGAAATACCTTGTCCTATATTAAATCACGTATTTGATGATATAAATCAAACACAATTTCAACAAGTTTATGCTGGACAAACTTCTAATTTTTCTGAAGTTATTTGGTATTATTGTTCCGCCAATTCAAATACGATAAATAAATATGTAATTTACAATCATTTAGAAAATAGTTGGTATTTTGGAGATTTATCTAGAACTACTTATATAGATAATGGAGTAGAACAAAATCCTTTAGCAACAGAATATTTAAGTAATTCTTCTGCTAATACTTTCTCTACTATTTATGGATTAACAGCAGGTCGTTCTTTAATCTATCGTCATGAAGATGGAGTTGATGCTGATGGATCAGCGATGACTGCTTATATAGAATCAGGTGATGGAGATATTGCTGATGGAGAAAATTTTAGTTTTATAAATAAAGTTATACCTGACTTTAAAAATCAAACAGGAAATGCTACTATTACTTTATTTACTAGAGATTATCCAAATAGCTCTAAAACTACAGGAGAAGTTATTACAGTGTCAAATACGACACCTTATTATAATTCTAGAATACGAGGTAGACAATCTTCTATTAAGATAGAAAGTGACGAATTAGGTAGTAATTGGCGATTTGGTACATTAAGAATCCAAATTAGACCTGATGGAAAAAGATAAATATAAGATTAGACAAGCTAGAATAGACGATGCTGTACGTATTAGAGAGCTTTTAAAGACCTGGCTTCCAGAATCACCTTACAATTTTGGAAACGTAAATAATAAGAAATTACTTGATCATATTATATTTTACATTAGAAATAGTTTTGTTATAGTAGTAGAATATGAAAATGTTATTATAGGAACTATGGCAGCCGCTATAGACGAAACATGGTATAGCGACAAAAGATTTCTTAGAAGTCTATGGCTTCATGTTAATCCTAAATATCGTAACTTTCATATCTTTAGAGCTATTATGATAGTTTTTAAAGAATACGCATTAAGTAAAAGACTTACTGCTTTATGCGAAATAACTCAAGGTAAAGACGTTGAAAGAAAACATAACGCCTTTATTAAATTAGGATATAAAAATATTGGAGGAACATATATAATCAATGGGTAGTCTTTTTAAACCATCTACAACAGTTGTTCAAGCACCGCAACAATCAACTACGTCTTACGATATACCAGCATATTTTAAAGAAATACAAGAACGTACTTTAAGACGAGCTGAATCAGTTGGATCACGTCCTTATCAAGCTTTTACTGGTCAACGTATAGCTCAACTTTCACCTGAAGAACAGCAAGCAGCTAATGTTATATCTCAACAAATTTTACCTCAAGCAGGACAATTAGGAGCTATTGGTGCACAAACTTTTGATACAGCAACTGCAGCTCAATATATGAATCCTTATCAAGAACAAGTTATATCAGGAACATTATCAGATTTAGGAGAACAATATGGAATGGCTCAACGAGCATTAGGAGCAAGAGCAATTGGTGCGGGAGCTTTTGGTGGATCTAGAGAAGGCGTTGAAAGAGCTTTAGGTACAGAGAGATTTTTAGAACAAGTAGGAGATGTATCATCTAGATTAAGACAAGCTGGTTTTGAATCAGGT
>Ga0208795_1000688_pt1 | contig 16212 bp, 14 predicted proteins | sample CB_VirMetaG_6_FD_184541 | JGI IMG/M metagenome (GOLD analysis project Ga0208795, IMG submission 184541) | Freshwater to marine saline gradient viral communities from Chesapeake Bay - CB_1508_2 Viral MetaG (SPAdes) (version 4) | ecosystem: Environmental > Aquatic > Marine > Coastal | place: USA... | reverse complement strand
GAACAGCCCACCGCCGGATCGGAAGCGAAGCCAGTCATTAGTAACGTACCTCGATCACGCCGTCAGCCGTCGCAGCAACGCCTCGCACTGCGGTAACAGGAACCAGTATGGCGTCTACCGTATCGGCGCTCACAGCTCCTCCGGGCCAGTCGTGCCAGGTGGCAGTGGCCGCGTCGATGTCAGCGACAGTGCTGACGGTGTACTGGACGTTGACCGTACCGCCTCCGCCTGGGAGAGCAGCGAGAGTGACAGGGCCGCGAGCATCCCATACATAGATCGGGCTGGTGGTCGATCCCGCTGTGATCGTCTCGGAGTACTCGAACCCGACGCCGCCGAAGTTCTGTCTGAAAAAGTTGCTCATGTTACCGTCCTCAGAATAGGCTCACATCTAGTACAAGTGTCTCGTTCTTCCAGCCGGGTAGTTCTCCAAGTGGATACACCCGCCCGTTGTTCTCTACCCAGTAGAGTTTCTCGTCATCACACACAGCGATCAGCAGCGCATGACAAGTAACCGCCCCGCTTGTCATCTCACCACAAATTGTAGCAAATCCAATCGCTGTATTCCCCGGAGTTGTGCGCTGGAACAACCCCCACAGATACCCCGCCTTCTCATCACAATCATGCACTTCCTCTTCCCAACGATCAGGAGCGAAGTCAAGCTCCTTCAACACTCTCGACAGATCCTCAGCAGCAGGAAGCATCAGGTTTGCATCGGTGAAGATCGGGGTGCGTTTGATCTCAATCTGCTTGGCCATCAGGGCGTGAATGTCCCGATGGTGCATGGTGCGAGTGGGTTTAAGCTCTACCCGATTGGTGAGCGTTTCAACATGATGCAGAATCTCGGCAATGGTGTCGAAGTACCAACGGTGCTTCTCAAGTACCGGGATCAACTCTTCCAAATCCTTGAGCGTCACCGCACGCTGTTTGAGGTACATCTTCACTCCGGGGATAAATCCCAGAATAGAGTCAGAAGACGGGTGCAGCCTCACCCACTGCGCAATATCAGGATACTTATTCTCTATAGCATCAGCTAGTTCTGCATTACTCTTCTGCTTTATTAATGTATGGAGGAGAGTCATACAGCTTCTAATGCCTCAATCTTACTAGCAAGAAGATTAATAATTTCTTGCTGATCTTGAATAGATTTCACCATAAGTGGAATTAAAGCAGTTGGAGTAATTGTCCAAGGTTCTACAGCAGGATCAGCTCCGCCAACTGTTACAGCTTTTGGATAAGCATCATATAACTCCTGTGCAATGAATCCTGTTGAAGCATCTCCAGAATTTTTCCATGTAAAATCTCTTACTTTAATAGCTAATAAAGACTGTAATCCGAGTGTAGAGTAGGTTATGTTTTCTTTAAGTCTTGCATCTGACGTTGAGAATAAAGCTGGAGTCCCTGCATTATTATATAAGCCTCCCACAGATGAACCATTCTGGAAAAAATCAATCCAAGTGCTGCTTGTAGTAGCAGTAGTAGAGCCTTTATCTAGTTGTATACACTTCGTATCACCTGTTGTAGAGGTGTTAATTATTTTATATACATAGTTGGTTGTAGCTGCAGTTCGTTGTTCATTTCCTTTTGTATCATCAGTAATTAATATAGGGGATACTGACAGATTAGACACTCCACTAGTGATAATAGAATAGTCAAAGTTATTATTTACAATACGAATATCTGTTACATAGCCAGAAACAAAGGTCTTTGAATCATCATCAAGTGGATCAAAAGCCCCATTATATTCATAGATAACATATCCATATGTAGCTGCAGTATCCTCCAACTTATTCGTATTATTTGCTATTAGAATTCCACTAACAGGATATACATCACTAGCCCCAACTTCAATCAACCCATTTGCAGAACTATAGGTTGAACCGGCTACAGTTTGATTATTAATATCCCTAAATGTGTTGTTAGAAACATTCAAATTTACTGTATAACCAGATGTTAAATCTGTTCTAGCTCTGTATACAAAGATAGGAGCACTATCAGTATTCTCTACATAATTAGAAATAAAGTTATGGTCACAACTATATGCGGTAAAGAATACTCTCCCTATATTATAAAAGTGATTATTTACTACAAATAAAACTGAGGCTCTAGTATAAATAGAACTATGGGAACATCCTTCAAAGTAGTTATTCAGGATTCGTAAGTCTGAAACTTTATCATAAAGATAAATGTGGTGTTTGAATCCCACATTACCTCCAGTATTACCGGTGAAGTAATTATTAATTATGTCACTATTTAAAGCAGTTTCTGCAGACATTCCTATAAAATATAAAGCGGTACTTGTACTTCCAGCAACTCCACTATCGAATCTACAATCTTTAATTGATGCAAATCTAGCAGAAGCTCTAATACAATCAATACCAGATTGTGCTACATCAAAACTTAAACCAATTATACTAATATTATCTATGTTAGTAGTAGTTGCTGTACTAGTTGTAAATCCATTAGTTTGTACCATAGCATTTCCACTAAAAGCTGAAGCTACCGTTTTTAATACAGAAAGATTACCTCCTTTAAAATTATCCCCTATCAGGGTTTGATCTTCATATATAGTAAGAGTTGTTCCAATAACATAAGATGATCCTGTGTCTGGAAAATAAATACTACGTGTTGTGAAAGTATCTAACGCAGCTTGTATAGCAGTGGAATCATCCGTGCTTCCATCTCCTACAGCCCCAAACCATTGTACATTAATTTTATCCCCTACATCTGCTCTAACCCATACTCCTGTACCTACATTTGCACTTGTATATGTAGGAGTAGTCATATCAACATCTGGGTCAATAACAGTACCACCATCATGGTCTGTTTTATTTTTACTTCCATTCCATATAAAAACACCACCCCCTAGATTAGAATCAGAAATATACTCTTTTAAGAAAGAGATATTTCCTGTAGTTGAGGAGGAAGGGAAACTGTTAATATTTGGGGTAGTTAAACCATCAATACTTCCAATATATGCTACTCCATTAATATATAAATCCTTAAACTTTTTACTATCACTCCCTAGATCAAGTACGTTTGTAGTTTTTGGAAGGGCATTCGTGGCAGAAACTACTATATCATAAGTAGGGCCAATCTTAGTAATTGGTGCTCCTTCTGCTGCAGTACCATCATGGGTATGTCCTGTGGAATTATTAAACGCATTTACTATAGCATCAAATTCATTATTAGTATCTGAAGCTTCAATGGTGTCACCACTTGTATATGTCTCAACTCTAGTATATCCAGTCATACTATCCTCACTAAATTCTCTTACCCATTGTTAATACAGCAGTTAGACCATTGATAGTAAAAGAAGCTGCTGCAGCTTCAGATATAAATAATAAACTTATAACATGTCCACTTCCTTCTAATAATATTTTTTGATTTTGAATTAGAGTACTCCCATAAGTAGCACTACCATAAGTAGCCCCCCCATATACACTCCCGGAAGATATAGCGGTTATACTCACTGGAGTAGGCTGCCCCACTCCACTATCTTCAAAATCATACTTAGCTGTTATATTTAAAGCAGATGATGGTATACTTCCCTCCCCCACTATAGTAAGATATATATAGTGAAGAGTTTTCATAACTGAGGGATCATCAAGATTGAAGTAAGGTGTTTGATAATAACTTTTAATCACACTACCATCGAAAGTATCTCCAGTTTCTTGTTGAAACACATATCCATGTAAATCTCCATGATAAATTCTTTCATACTTATCCACAGTAATTTGTGAAGCACTTGTATATGATTCGATTCCTTTTAACTCACTCCACTCCCACATTAATCCTTGTTCACCATATTTTAAGGTTCCACAAATTCCCCGCTGTTTCGCTGTAGCAAACCCTGAATTAATGTAGAAAAGTCTATATTGGTTTTTATTTCTAATAACTAAACTAGAAATATTATTATCAATTGCAGATTGTCTAATATCTGGAAGTAAAAGTTCTATAGGAGTAGAGATAGTGGTGAGAGCAATATCCCCAATCTTAGTAGTAGCACCCAGTGTTCTAATCCCATCATGTGCTAGAAACACTAAGTCTCCACCAATCTCCTGAATACTCTCCTTAGACATACAACCTATATTCTTTGTGACAGGTTGTATTTGTAACTGAGCAGCTACATCTATTCCTTCTACTACATAAATACTATTCCTACAAAAAACAAAAAGCCTCTCACGGAAGGCTTTGAGTCCCACAATAACATCAGTGAGTTCTATATACCCTGCACTAGACTTAGTGAAGTCATCTAATGTAAACCTCCCACTCCAATATAGAACATTAGGAGCACTGCTATTTCCTGCAGCAATCAACCTATCTTTATACACCTCTACAATAGAAGCAGCAGCAGGGGCTGCAGTTGTAGCAGGATCAAGGGTTGTGTATGTATAAGTAGGAGTTGTTGGATTTGTAATAGTTAGCTTTCCAATATGGTTAGTACCATCAGCTAAATAAATAGTTCCATATGTATAATTACTACTATCTCCTTCATATAGAGCAATGCTATATCTACCAGCACTACTTCTAGGAGAGGCAGCATTTACATCTGTCCATGTTCCACCATCTGTTGAGAAATATACTTGTGACCCCTGACACCTAACAATACCAGTGGCATAAGGGAAAAGCCCCAATACAGGGCTATCTGCTGGTGGTGTATAGGATCCACTATTAGCTCCCCATTTAGCATATCCATTAATTCTTCTATACCCTCCATCAATAGAGGCTTCATAATTTTCTAAGCGAATAGCTGCACCCGGATTTTTATACATCTGGTGGGGATTCTTTTCTCTATCCAGTCCTCCCTGACAGGTTATGTTAAGTACGGCTTCTTGTCCCATTATACAAATACCAATCTATCATCAGAGATATAATCAGGAGTTGCTTGCATCTCTTGCTGCCTCATAGCTCGTAACCCATCCTCCCAATCTTTTAATGACAAAGAAGCTTGTTGAGGATTCTCCTTTCTCTGCCAAGCATAATACCTAGCTCTGGCTACTAATACAGGGATATATTGATCTGGGATTACAAAGGCATCATCCTCTGCACTGAGGGCTACAGGACGTGTATATGCGTAGAAATATATCCTGTATTCCTTGTCAGGAGTTGGAGAAAGCCCTACCCGTCTGTTGTCAGGACTTCTAATAACACGTCTAGGTACTCCATATTGGGGAGACCCACTTCCCTTATCTCTAAGTTCACTCTCAAAGAAATAATCTTTCCATTTCTCTGTAGGAATATATACTAGGTTTTGGTAGGTATAGGGAGTTGATTCTCCTACAACACCTTCGGTGGTTAATACCATCTTCTCCCAATCCACAGCTCCATAGTCATCATTAACTGTTGTAGCGGAAGGGTTTAGAAGATACCACTTAGTTCCTGCTACAGTAGAGATATAAACATTACCATACCCATTGGCTTGAGGAGAATCTACAGAAAGCCAAGGCCATTTGTATACAGGAGCATTAATATCGAAATATGCTCTATTAACAAATAGCTTTACAGCATTCTGGATATTTGTAGCAGAGGCAAAGTTAGTGGAAGTGAGTTGCACTTCATTTAGTTCAGATAGAATTTCATTAACAACTGTTCTAAATGTAGTGGCCATACTCACTAAACCCTCTATTACTAACTATTACTAATAAGAAAGAAAGTATCCCTACTTGTAGAGCAGGGCATCCTTGCCCTTAGGTAGTTATGGTTTAGTCGATATACATAATAGAGGCAGCTAGTCCTTCTGGACGTAACACCTTACGACCCCACACATGTAGACCACGGACAATATCACTGAAGGTAGTGGTGGAACGGATAGTTTCTACCTTAGTTAGTGCAGTGGCAGAAGCAGTGGAAGCCATGTGTCCAGCAAGCACTACATACCCAGTGGTGGTGAAGGCAGTACCTTCAGACGTTGGGGTAGGTAGATTATTGCTCTTGTACATATTAAATCCACGAAGCTTACCAGAGGCCACTAGCCCATTGCGTAGGCTACCACTGCCACCATTGTAATCTACAGAGATTAGCTTGGAGCTAGTGAGTAGTAGCTGCTCATAGAACTCTGGGCCAGCCACAAACCAGCGCATGTCATCTGGCACATTAGCAGCATCTAGGTAACGTGATAGACGAGCCATGACATTTAGTGGATCAACTTCACCACTATCAAAGCCTACATCGATAGGGCCAGCCTCTGAGGCATTACTACCATATACATGGGTAGTGCTTCCACCAACACCATAAGTGGTATCAGCCTCTAGGGTAGTCCAGATATAGCTAAGGATATCTGAATCAACAGCATCCTTTAGCTTATAACCTGCACGGTCAGTGGCGATAGCCTGCCAGTTTACATGGCTAAACTTATCTTCTAGGTCATCAATCTCAAACTGGAAGTACTTAGCCTTATCAATGATAAGGGTTAGTTCTTGGTCAGTTAGGCCAGTACCTGATAGAGTAGTACCACGCAGATAGTCTGATACGTTGATATCCGGTTCTTTAATGATATTAACGGTATCACCATACTGTGAGATTTCACCAGTATAGTCTGTGTTGGTAATAGCCTCACATACCGCTGAGTTACGATAGGCAATCTGAACCTTCTTAGAGAAGATTTCAGGAACCCAGAAGTTATTTGTCTGTCCTGCAGTAGCCGAATTAAAGTTAGTCCGGTTTGCAGTGGTTGTATTCTCAAAATGTGCCATCTCTATTCTCCTAAGTAGCTATATAGCTACCCTCTTACAACCCTCCCTTCTTGATAAGCCTTGTCTATTTCTTTAGACAGCTTCTCATATTCAGAGAGAGATAGGGCAGCAATCTCATTGGTTGTCCACATCTTCTTCTGTCCTTTCGGTACAGAAGATTTTGCCTTTACGTTAATTGATGCAGCAGCATCTGCCACATTAGTTTTAGATTGCACTTCATTCTGTGTAGAGGCAGGAATATTCCTATCTGCTTTATATAGCTTAATTGCTTTAATAGCTAAGGAGGCATTATCAGGATTATTAAATACCCAACGCTGAATCTCATCAGGTTGTTCAGAGGCCCACTCTTGGAAGTCATCACTATTAGTAATTGATTTCCAATCAGGCATCTTAGTATTTAACTCAATAATAGCCTTCTCTTGCTTACTCTTGGCTAGTTCAGATTGTAGTGTTTCTAGCTTAGAGGCAAGTTCCTTACTCTTATCCTCTGCTGATAGATGGGCTACACTCTCAACTACTTCATACAAATCTTTATATGTATTCTTAAATTCTTCTAGTTCTTCCCTAGTTTTTGGTACTGTATATTTTGGAGAACTACCATCTACCAATTGTTTATATTCATTCAGCTTCTTATCATACTGCCTTCGTAAATCACTATACCGTTTCTGCCAATTAACTTTCTTATACTTCTGAGGCTTCTCTTCTGTAATATTCTCAACACTTTCTACATTACTTTCTACATCATCACTAGCTTCTACATTCTCTACTTGCTCCTCCTCTGGAGCTTTATTCTCCTCTGGATCATATAGAGCAGAATCCATACTCTTAAATCCACGTTCTAGTTCTGCAAGTTCCTCCATATCTTTCCGTAGTCTATTACGTTGATATGGATTTGGGGTATAGCTTTCTTCTGCAATCATATACATTCTCCGTAGGGGCTTATAAAAGGTAGCCTACTTGAAAATAGAGGGGCCGTATAATACGGGTAGTCCTCTGCTTAATGCTTACGCTTTACCAACCCACCACACTTAAAATTCATGTCTGGGTTTTCAGGCATTCCATCTGCCTTAGCTTCAGCATCTTCCATCATCTTCTGGAGCTTATCTACTCCAATCTGTTCTACAGCCTTAGCTGTAAACACAAATTCACCATCACTCAAACGAGCTGGGATGTCATCTGAAGTGGGGCCACCCTCTCCTTCCACCTGCCCTTCCCAGTCTAAGGGAAGCATTCCTACAACTTTCTCTAGTACAGGGTAGGTTGAAAAGGCTTCTTCTAGCTCCATCACTTCATTTTCTTCCAACATGTCTCCTACATTTGTCATAATGACATCCATCCCTGTTCCGCCAATATCGGCACCATCCTCCATTCCTTTAGTTAATAAACTATCCATGTCTCCCTCCCCGCCTTCCATGCCCATAGAAGCCCCTGTAGGGGCCATAGGAGGCATATCTCCTCCTCCTCCTTGTTCCCCCATAGGGGGCATAGGCATAGAGCCTCCAGAGGGCATAGGAGGCTGTCCCATTGGGGGCATAGGGGCCACACTTCCTCCTCCAGAAAACCCTTGCACAGGGCGCGAAGCAGCTCCAAACTTATTTCCCATAGATTTATTTGGAGTAGGAGTAGGTGTATTCATAACTAAGCCTCCATCGGCATATGAGTTTTGTTCTGAAAGTTGTTGGCAAGCAGCTTGATCGCCATACTCACAAGCTTTCTGTAAGACAGAGTAGCCACTTTGTTCCATAGAAGCCGCAGTAGTAGATGGGAGTTCATTCCATGAATTTGTTGGCGCACCCGTTGTATATTCATAGGCAGCAGTACCTGTTACAGAACTAATCTCTGGGGTAGATACTGTGGATGTTTTTGGTATTATACTTTGTATTGATTTGGAGGATGTATTAGTATTTGATGATCCTGTTTTACTAGCACTACTCCCAGTATCACTCTGATTATCAGAAGTCTGAGCAGTGTTGACTAACAAAGAAGGAGACACTGTTTCATCAAAGGTGTTTCTTCTCTCCGCTGAGGAAGAAAGTATTTGATCTTTCTGTGCTTGGTTGGCAAGTCTGTTTTGTATATCTTCCTCTGTGTATATAGAAGCCATATCCGTGGGATGTAATATAGGGCTTGTTCCATACTTAGGATTAGTTTCATCTTCAAAGGGATTGTATGTAATATTACCTTTTTCATCAAAGATATACCCTTGCTCTGTGTAAAACTTAATATAATCCTCATATTGTTTCTCTTCTTTAACTGCTTTATTCCATATATGATCCGACACAGGCGCTTTTTCATTAACTTTATTAACAGCTTTCTTTGCCCAAACTCCTGCTTTTTCATTTACGGCTCTATCCCAAGGAGTAAGTGAGGCAGCTCCAGGAAGTTCAAAGGAAGCATCAATCCCTTTTTTATAGATACCATGTGCGTTTTTAAGTAGCTTACTCATATTACATCTCCTCCCGTAATACCTTCTCTTTAAGGCCTTTAATCTTTACCATGAGCTTCAAAGCTCCTTGCACCCTATACAAATCATTTTCATTCTCAGTGAAAGTTAGGACAGAAAGTCCTTGCTCTCTCTCTTTCTCTATCCATTGTAGAAAATCCAGCCATTGTGGATGTGTAACTAACCCTTTCATTGCATAGCCCCTTGTGGAGGCATAGCCATTCCTTGTGCATTACCACTAAAACCAGCTTCTTGAGGCATAGGAGCCTGCCCTACTCCCATTTGTCCTGCCCCTGCCCCTGTTGGGTCTTGTGGATTGGCACCGGGAGGTGGTTGCATAGCTGGTTGTTCTGGCATCATGCCTGTAAGCATAGCCATAACCTGCTGCATATCAGGATCATTGATTAATTCATCAGGATCAATGTCCATACTGTACGCAACTTCCTTAATTAGGGTGGGCATCTTGATGAAGGGAATAAGAGCTGGGTTTTGTGCCACCTGCATGAGGGTCATAAGCCTCTGACTCCTCACTTCCTTCTGCATTAGGCTATGAACACCATTCGCCTTAACCTCCAAGTCTCCTCTAATCCCCAATTCCCCCTCATAAAATGCCATATTCCACTGAAAGAAGGCTTCTCCTAGGGGTTTTAGTAGAAAATCATCCAGATTTGTAACTACAGTTTTAATATTCTGGGTAGCTGCCCCCATTAACATAGACATTCCACTAGCTGTACGGGTCATTCCACTAACCCCAGTTTGTCCATGACTGTATGAAGGCATTCCTGTAGCCTCATCAGCCAATTGTCTAAACTTATCGAACATTTGCATGTGTTCTGTAGCTGTAGAAGGGAACTTAATACCATAAATACTCTGTCCGGGTACTCCAGATACACGCTTAAACACCTTTCCGGGGTAGATTTCCATGCTTTCTCCGGGGGCTAAGGCGTTCTCATCTACATCAAATACTAGATTTCCTGCTAGAGCTAGGTTGTCTATAGCCATCCTAGCATGTCCATTCATAATCATTTGACTATCTTCCATATTTTCAGCAATACCAATGCCGAAAATACTATATGGATTACGTTCATAAGGGAAAACAAGGTATGGGATACGCGCTGGAATGAATGGATTAACTACAGCCCTCAAAACTCTGTTATCACAAACCCAAACATTCACCTGTACTTCCTCCATGTCAGCAAATACCTCTGTATCAATCCCTGTTCCTTCCAAACTATCCTTATCCATCATCCCCCAATACTCCAACACTTCCCATCTTTCATTCACGACAGTGTTATTAGCATCATCTGAGCGAATGGAAAGCTCAAAATCTTCATTAACATAGTTGGGGCCATCAGAAATAGCCATCCCAATTTGCTCTTCATCGAAATAAGGGAGGTTGGTGAGGAGTCTCATCTCACTTTTATTCAACTTATGACGCTGAATAAACCATTCACACTCTTCTTTTGTACGTGCTTCCATATCTGGATAGGCATCCCACACACTAACCCACTCTAGTCTAGGTACTCTAACAGTTTCTGGAGCATACTCACGCTCTCCTGTTTCATTAGTAACCCACTTATGTAGAGTTTTATTGTAATTGAATGGGCCTTTCAATACCCCAGTGCCTAAAAGACATGCTTCAAATAGGGCAGAACGTAGTTCTACACTTCCATTGCTCTCTTCAATCTGATCATGAATAAGCTTTTCCATCTTTCTAGCAGCTAGTTTAGCTGGAGAGACTGTTGGTTTCTGTGGATCAGGTGAGATTCCTGCTGTTAATGTGGCTTCTCCCCCTCCCTCTGTAGACATTTTATCAATTTCTGCCTGTAGAGATTCCATCTCTAGGCTTAAATGTGTAGCTCCGGGAGGAAGTTCTTTGCCATCTCCCTTCCATCCTAGTTTGTTATAGATGGAGAATGGAGCATTAGTAGCGGAAGAAGTGGGGCTAGTATCTTCTAGCAATACTCCTCCCTCAATATCTGCTGTTTTATTATTATCTGTATTCCCTTCTCCAGCATGTGCCCACTCTGCCACACCCTCGGGGAGCTTTGTAGCCTGCACTGTTAGAGGAAAACTACTTCCTCCAAAAACAATCTCCACTAATTGTCCATATCCAGCCAAAACTTTATTCTTCGTAGCCTTAATAAAAACCCTACTCTTCTCACTCTCCCTAAACCTAACATTCTTCCCGTACACTCCTCTGTAATTCTGAAAAGCTCTGAGCCATCTCTCCTCATGAATCTCCCTATCTTGTTTAGCCTTCTGAAACTTCTCCATAATCTTTGCTGCTACAGCAGAATAGAAGGGATTTCCTTCTTGATTAGGATCAGAGAATTCATTTTCAAGGGCAGTGTAGAGAGAGTCTGCTGTAGGAGGAGACAACATATCATCCTCATACTTAGGCTCTGCTCCTAATAAACTACTAATATCCGAATTGGGCATCACTAGGACTCCAAGTGTGAGTATGAATATGGAATTGTTTATGGGCTGCTGTTGCAGCAGAAGGACGAGACATAACTAAATATCTTAAAGCATCATATGCATGATCCTCTGCTTTAGTATCTACATCTTCACTATTAGTTTCTGATAATGGCAGAGTGTATAGTTCTCTAATAAGATTCTTGCACGTAGAAAATATTTGAAGCTTTGGTCTCCCAAGCTCTCCATCAGGCATAATCCTTCTTTTTAGCCTCTGATGAATAGCAACCTTCCCTGCAATTCTATTCTTATCAGCAGGACGCAGCTTTAGCATGTAAGGTTCTCTATTCAATGTCTCTCCAATTGTTGGGCCTGTATATCCTGTTCTATTCCATGCTGCTGTATCCAAAACCCCAGGAATACTCCTACGTTCCTCTGCTTCTAATTCTACAATACGTTGTCCTAAATCTTCCCCTGTAAGTCCTTTCTGATAAAGCTCTTTGTATATAATCAATGTGTCATCTGAAGGATCGAGTGCCCCCCATACAACAGCAGAAGGAGAGGCATATCCATAATCAACTCCTTTCACCCTAACCCATGATGGAGGGATAGTGAATGGGTCTATTACATGATGGTAGTTTGAGAATTCTGGGAATGCTGCCCCTTCATTAATATTCCAATCTCCTTCTAACAATCTCCTTCTCTGTACTTCTGGAAGAGAGCGTAGCATTCTTTCATAATTTCCATCCTTAGCTAAGTAAGGGTTATCATGTAATGTAGCTGGAATAAACTTACGTGTAAGTCCATCTGCTCCTACAAAGGTAGTATTAGGAGAAGCTGGATCAATATATCTACTCTTAACCCACATATGCCCCACGCCCCCAGGGTTTGTAGTAGCACGTAGATAACATTCAATCTCAGGGTCTGTTGTTCTTAAACGTGAGGCTAAGTAGTTCCAAGGAAACTCTGTGGCCAAGTGGGTAAGCTCATCAAAAGCAATGAGGGAATACGCCTGTCCCTGATATCTGTATACATCAGCATCCCTCTCCAAATATCCAAACTCTATTGTAGCTCCTGAAGGGAATATCCATCTCTTCTCCACTTCCTTGTATTTACATCCGGGAACAGCTTGTGGGTAAAGCTCCCTTGTCTTATCTATAATTTCCCTAAGCTCTGGCATTGTCTTTCTTAGAATTAATGCTCTATGTGCAGCCCTATGAATATAACGAAGAGGGTCAATGATTAACGCGTAGCTATTATGTGTAACGATATAATCAGTAGTACAATATAGCCCCTCTACCCCACTGACAGTAATACACCTACCTGTAGCAGTAGTAGATAGTTGTTCTACTCCCACTACTCTTTTACTTATCTCTTGTGTTGGTCTATTAGTTTTCTTTCTAGGAAGATTAAATAATTCTGAATCATTCCTACTTTTAATGTATAATTCATACACTATATGACACACAACTATCTCACCTTCCTTATCTCGATACTTACCCTCCTTAGTAGAAATACTAACTACACAACCTAAACTACGTAATACCTCTGCCATATCATAAGCAAGAGTTTTACTTATAGAAGTGTAATAACATCCATTCTTATCTGGTGCTGAGTACCCATCTGTATCCATTAACCCCCTAACCAACTCCCATCTCTCTTTAAGAGGAGCATACTTATACACCCTAGGGATAAACTTATTACTGCTTCTAGTACCAAATAGTTTATGTAGGACAAGCTTCTCTTCAATCCATTTTCTAGTGTGTCCTCTAAAACGAATCATCTGTCCCTTATACACTACATCATCTCCATATGGGAGATATTTTGATAGGTGCTCTTGGTCATCTTCGTGCGAAGCAATTGTTATAGATTTAGATGTAATACACCCATCTCCTAATAATACTCCCATTAGATAAGCAGGGATTTTATCTTTCTCTTTCGTTGTTGTGTTGAACACAATAGGTTGTGTTACTGGAATTTGTGGGCTCTCACCTTTATCCAGCCAGTCACGTAATGTTCTAGTTTCTACTACTTCTCTGCTATTATAGCCAGTGATTCTCTCTCCATCCTTCTTAACACTCTTCCTTGCTCTCCATGCTTGCCACAAATGATCCTCATGAACATCTACAAATGTTCCATCAGAGAAACTAACACGAGTGGGATTATATGAAATCCAAGGGTGTAATTGTATAATCTTCTGTACACCCCCTGACGGATTAGAGATTAAATCCCCAACTTTAACATCCTCTATTTTCTTCCATCCAAAGGGAGTGGAGATAGAATCCCCACGCTTAACCACTTTTCCTCCTCCTGCTTGTCCGCCATAGAGAACATCTGTTTCAGGAGCAGCTAGAAAATCTGTCTGTGGGCCTGCATTTGGTTGGAATACAACCTTCTCCTCTATCTCCTTCACTACCTCTGTAGGGGCTTTAAGAAGCTCCTCCTCTGATACAATCCTCCCTGTCTTACTTGATGTAGAGTGTTTACTTGTTCTATCAATCTTACTAGAAAGAAGTGCTTTCTTTCTCCCTACTACCTTCTTATCTCTCTTCTCCCTCCTAACTTCAGCTAAGGCTCTCCTCTCTCTAGCATTAGCTTGTCTAGGATTTATCTCCCCCTTCTTAGCTCGTAGATAAGCCTTCTCTGCTCTCTTCCTACTATCCCTAGGATCATCTACCTCCTTCCCTAATTCTCTCTGTTCTACTACCCACCTATTCCAAGCATTAACTATTGCCTGATAAGAACATGATAGCCCTGTCCTTGAATTAAACTCTGCTACAGCTTCTCTCGAAGAGAGAGCCTTACTCCCATACATTTGCACAATCTCATCAAAAGCCTCCTTGGCTCCCTCTACATCCTCACACCAATACTTCCCCTCTCCCTTACATAGCTTTTGATAAACTCTACACCGCATCTACAGCTCCAGAGATGTCAATTGCTTTCTTTTCAGGAAGAATAAATATTCCTCCAGAGTGAGAGTGGTTAACATTAACCTCCTCCTTCTTGATAATACCCACCCTATCTAAAATCTCTTTAGCTGCTTGTAGCTTCACAGAAGCTTGTGGGATTGATTTCTCAGAGAGCATTAGTGTTGAAAGTGTGGTGATAGCTTCAGGAGCTTTAGAAAGCAGATAACTCTCAGCAAGCTTAACAATCTCTTGACTAAGCTTCCTGACAACTAACACCTGCATACTAGGGCTATACCCTGCTTCTTTCAAAGCTACAGGAATATTAAACCCATTCTTAACCAGAGAAACTAGAAAGGTAGTTTGTTTCTCTGTAAGCTTTCTCTCTCTCTTCTCAGAGAGAATATCTATTTCTCTAACTATCTCCTCCTCTGAAGGAGAATATAATTCCTTAGACATTCTATTCCTCCTAAGAAGAATAATAATATATTAATATTATCCCCTCACTGCTAGTGAGGGAAGCTAGGGGTATGTCTATAAATCCTAGACATACCAATCTTTTGATAGAGGTTTGCAATACTATGTACCCCTATTATCTAATATATATATAGATATTATATATAATATATATATTATATATACATCTATATAATATATTATATATATATATTATTAGATAATACAGGACTACTCATATTACAAGCCCTCTCTCAGAGAGGCTTATATTGTCATCCAAGAGAATATCCTATACCTAGGTGTAGTTTATCGAACGCTTACGCCAAAGAACTCTTGTGTTAAGAATACAGGAGCCTCCCCCTATATCCTCATAGCACCGCTTTTAGTTCGTTTATCCCCTAACATCATGAGCCAGACAAAGGAAAGGTAATATCTCCATATTCCTTCTACGCCTTCCTTCCTGTCGATGTAGGAGTTAAGGGACTTACGTCCCAAAGAGGTGCCTCTATCACACACCCCACACCCGTACAGAAGCCTATAGCGTCTCCTCCTATAAATTCTTTAATAATTTTCTATAACGCCCTACAACGCTCTCTAAGCCCCTATCTCCTTCCCCCCTATACCTACCCATTACCCACCACAAGAAAAGCCCTCCAGCAGCCTCACAGAAGCGTATAGAGGCATCCATACATACATTCCCCCATAGCCTCCCATGTTGACACCCAAATTTCCCCATTTTTGTAGAAGGGTGCTATAACACCCCGCCGGCCCCCCGGGTGGCCCCCGCCTGCCTGCCTTGCCTGTGTTAGTTGTGTGGGGTTTGAGGGTGTTCTGATTGGATTGATTCGATTTGATTCGATCCTCTTCGATCATATCCATATCATGCTGCTATCTGCGGATATCTTCCTAGGAAGAAAATATTGGATGTTTCACGTGAAACTAGGTATTTTTACTATTAGTAGTTTTACTATTAGTATTTTTACGTATAGGGAAAACCCCAACATCCACCTAAATGCGAATCATTCCCATTTAAATCAATCCTCTCCTATTGTTTGCACCATACATTAATAAATCCAATGGTAAGCATTGAAAAATATTTTCCAATTTGTTGGATTTTTTTTTGTAAGGGGCTTGCAATCGTTTGCCAATCGTGGATAATAGTAATCGTTGGGAGGGGGCGGCACACCCCCCTCCCCCCTTGCCACACTTATGAGGAAAAATACCATGACAAAGACCACAAAAAACGCTGTTCTTTCCGCCATGCTGCGGGCGGGTTTTCACCCTTGGCAGGTGGATG
>Ga0208795_1000686_pt1 | contig 16246 bp, 5 predicted proteins | sample CB_VirMetaG_6_FD_184541 | JGI IMG/M metagenome (GOLD analysis project Ga0208795, IMG submission 184541) | Freshwater to marine saline gradient viral communities from Chesapeake Bay - CB_1508_2 Viral MetaG (SPAdes) (version 4) | ecosystem: Environmental > Aquatic > Marine > Coastal | place: USA... | reverse complement strand
CCAGCTTCAGGCTCAGTTGATTTTTACCTTCGTATGTATGATGCGGAACACATTGGATCCACACCAAGAGACTTTACACTCACCATCGCAGCCGTTTCACAGTCTTGGACTGAGGGAACTGGGCTTGACATGGAGAACTACACCGATCTGGGTGTTTCTAACTGGATTAAAGCTACGACATCAACAAACTGGACAGAAGAAGGTGGCGACTTTTTAACTGGCTCTGGTGATAGTCTTATGTTTACCTCAAAAGCTTTTAGCAAGGGAACAGAAGATTTATCCGTAGACGTTACAACAATAGTAGAAGAGTGGATAATCGGAACAACTGGAAGCTATGGTTTTGGCGTTTTCCTAACATCAAGCCAAGAGACCGCCACAGAATCTTACTACACAAAGAAATTCTTTGCTAGAGGAAGCGAATACTTCCACCGTAGACCAGTCCTAGAAGCTCGCTGGAACGATGTTGTTGCTGATGATAGCTCTAACTTCTACCTAAGCAGTTCAAGGGCTCCAGCAGCCGATAACCTCAACACAATCTACATGTACAATTATGTAAGAGGTCAACTAGTAAACATTCCCGGCATTGGAACTGGAGCTATCCGTGTAAGCCTCTACTCTGGCTCAACAGGTCCAACAGGTGACGCTTTGAATCTACCAGTTGGCGGCGATGTTGCTAGCGAGGGCGATACTTCTGCTGTTGGTGGCTATGTTTCTACCGGCATATACAGCGCAAGCTTGGCTTATAGTTCATCTTCAATCACGTCAGTTTATCCTGTTTGGCATAATGGCTCTGGGACAGAATATTTTAGTGGCTCTGCTATCACAGTTAAATCACAAGAAGATGCTTCAATATACCCAATTAAAGACTGGGTTATCAATATTACTAATCTTAAAACAACTTATTCAACAGACGAGGTTGCCAGATTTAGACTTTATGTCCGTCCAAAGAATTGGAATCCAAACCTCTATACTGTTGCTCAAACTCAAATTGAAACAACTCCAATTGATAAGGCTTACTACAAGCTAAACAGAGTTGTAGATAATTTTGAAGTTATTTCCTACGGTACTGGAAGTGGAAATGAAGCTTACACTCAACTTTCTTATGATGCCTCTGGTAATTATTTTGATTTAGATATGAGTATGCTACAAAGTGGTTACAATTATCAGTTAACATTCCTATTTAATCTAGTAGGTGATTACCAAGAACAGAGAGCTAAATTTAAGTTTAGGGTAAGTGATGGCGATTAAAGATTTATTCTCAAAACAAAAAGCTCAAAGCATTGAACTAAGAGGCGCAAACCAAAAGAGCCTCGATGAGTTCCGTCAAGAGGTAGAATCCAGCGAAGAAATAAAGCAAATCAGGATTGAAGATTCTTTAGTAATTCCAGATTTAAACTATGCTTCTGCTTCCAACTTTGTAAAATACGGTTCAGCAACAAAGTACTATGCTGATTCCATTAAAAGAATTTACTCTCAATACCCATACGATGGTTCTAATGCTGAAAAGATAAAATTTAAAAATGATTTAACTCAACTAGAAAGATACATTCTAGATAATGAATATCCAAAATCAACTGGCTTTGCTCGTTTTTCACCAGATGGATGGGGAACAAACACTGGTCCGACCTTTCAAGGTGGTTTCGGAAAAGCTGATAACGCAGAATACATTCAATTTAAGTCGCAAATAGTTAACAACATATATGATGTTTCCGCAGGTCGTCAAGGAAACCTTCATTTAAATTGGGAATCAGGAAGTACAATTGAGTTCTGGATGAAAAAAGATGGATTTCCAAATTCATCAACACAGACTCGCGATGAGGTTATTTTTCAAGTAAGCGGCTCAGATAGTGGTAATGGGCATGAATTAGAACTCTACATTCGTAGAGATAGCGTAAACAACATGCTTCAGGTAAACTATTTTACCTATGCTTCTGGTGTTCCAGCCGTAAAATTTAATACACCAATCACTTTAAACAACATAACGACGTTTGCTGATTCAACTTGGCATCACTATGCCTTGACCATGAAGCAGACATCAACAACAAATGTTGAGATGAATGTTTATGTAGATGGCGAATTCGATCAAAAAATTAATCAATCTGTTAGCTCAATGCCAACAGCTATGTCAGGATCTTTAATTGGTACCCTCGGCGCTCTTGGCAATATCTATGTAGGCAACACTGGTGTTCTTGGCTATGGTAAACTATCTGGCTCTTTAGACGAATTTAGATTTTGGAAGACGGAAAGAAACGCCCAGCAAATTGGTAGAAACTATTTTACAGTTGTTAATGGTGGAACTAATACCGACAACAATAAATACAACGACGACAATCCTGTTGATTTGGGAGTTTACTTCAAATTTAATGAAGGTAAGGTTGGTAATTCAACCACAGATTCTGTAGTGTTAGATTATTCAGGTCGAGTTTCAAACGGAGCTTGGACTGGCTATGTTTCAAATAGCAGAGACACGGCTTCTGCCATTACACAAGCAGGTGTGGGAACAGAGACAGGCGATCCAATAATATACGCGACACACCCAGACGTAATAACATTATCAACCAATCTTGAAGCATCTGGTACACAACATGATGCTAGCAATGTTGGTAGTTTACAAAACTCAATTCCAATGTGGATGTTGGATGAAGATCAATCTCAAGGTGGAGAACTAAAAAATCTATTACAGATTATGGGCAGTTATCTTGATAGCCTCCACCTTCAAATCACTCAAATACCAAAATTTCATGAAGCAGAGTATCAAGACAATAATAATGTTGCTGCCAACCCCTACAATAGAAGACTGCTAACTTCTTTAGGTTTTGATGTTCCAGAACTGTTTATTGATAAAAATGTTTTAGAGACAATCGCGAATCAGGATGATAAAAGAAAATTTGAAGATAAATTAAATGAAATTAAAAATCTCATTTATAAAAACATTTACAATAATTTAAATCATATCAATAAATCAAAAGGTACTGTAAAAGCAATAAGAAATCTTTTGAGATGCTACGGCATAGACGATGATTTATTTAACTTTAATGTGTACGCCAATAATGCTGAATATGTCCTACAAGATGATTATAAAAACTCATCAATTAAATATGATTCTTTAGATTTAACGCCATTTGCTGATGCTCAAAATTCAGAAGGCGTGATTTTCAACTTTTCTGAATCTGGAAATTCAAATTCATCACCGTATATCTCAGGATCGACAGACGATTATGTTGCTTTTACAGTTGAAGCAAATACTGTTTTTCCAAAAACGCCTCCAACTTATCAAGATTCTATTAATCTCACTAGTCCAGCAATCGTTACAGCTTCTGTATTTGGTGTTAGGGAGGCAAACTTTACAGATCAAACAACTGTAATTGCTCCTGACGCCGCCGACATTAGCGTCAGGGCGATTAAAGATGATAATACAGCTAAGTTCCAATTAAGCTCATCAATGGGCGTCCTACTTGAATCTGAACGTTTTTATGATGTATACGATAATTCAAGGTGGAGTTTGTCTGCTAGAGTAAAATATGATTTAGATTCTTTTAAGGACATTAGTGGCGCAGGATATAAAATTGAATTCAACGGCTACAATTACGAGCAAGATATTTTACAAAACTCTTTTACTTTAACAGCAAGTTTGTCTGCGGTGGATGGCGCAGCTTTTATTGGAGCAGATAAGAGAGTCTATGCTGGCGCTGAAAAAGAAAATATTACAGGGTCTTTAACCTATAGATCAAACATGAAGCTGTTAAATGTTTTGGCTTGGGCTGATTATCTTGAAGAAGAAGAATTAAAAGCTCATGCCAGAGACGCTACATCATTTGGCAGAAAAGAAGCGTATGACAACACATTTACTTTCAGTCCATCGTTTGATGAGATTTATATTCCAAAATTTGATACCTTGGCTTTAAATTGGGGATTTAATATTGTAACGTCATCAGATAGCTCAGGTGAGTTTACCGTACCAGATCTTTCATCTGGCTCAATAAATTCAGTTTCTAAGTATGGCGATTATTCAAAGATAGTTGGAATACAAAATACGGCAAAAGGTAAAGGATTTGCTACATCGGCAGATGTTAAAGATATTCAATATCTGAACATAATGACACAGCAAATTCCAGAGAATCTGAATACAGACAATATGATTCAGATTCTTGAAAACGATGACGATCTATACTTCTTAGACAATAGACCAGTAAAGTATTTCTTCTCATTAGAAGCAAGTATGTACGACACTATCTCAAGAGAGATGTTAAAAACATTTGCCGGTGTTCTTGATTATGGCTCAATGGTTGGATCAGTTCAATCAGAACATCAAACATTCAACAAAGAACTTAGAATCGCTAGAGAAAATTTCTTTAGTAGAGTAGAAAATGAACCAGATTTAGAAAAATATGTGACTCTCTACAAGTTCTTAGATAGCGCAATTGAGAGCGTTTTATTTAACTTAATGCCAGCTTCTGCTGATGCGTCAGAAAGAGTGAGAACAATTGTCGAAAATCATATCTTTGAACGCCCAGGACATAAAAAGCATTTAATACCAAAATCAAAAGGTATTATCAAGTCTGACTATTTATTGAAGCCTGCTAATCCATCCATAAGTGATCCAACAACTGTTTATGGAAGCGACTCTGGAGCAACGGCTCTTTCTGGACCGGGCAGCGATGAGATTATCATCGGAGGAGCAATCGATAGGCAATGAGTGAAATAAAGAAAAGACATTTTCAACCATTTTTAGTTCCACTAAACAGGCAAGCCTCTGAAAAAGTAAATCAGTTTTTAAGCTCATACAAGAACTCTAGATACACAAATGCTGATGATTCAACCGGAACAAACGCTTGGTACGCCATATATGCCAAAAGAGATGAAGCTGGCTTGGACAGTGGAGACTCTGGTATACAAAAAACTAAAATAGCAACACACATTGCTACATTAAATGAGGTGGAGTTTGAAAACAGAGCCGTAGCTGGCTTTATTGACGGAGAGTATGAAATCATTGCTTTTTATGGATCGCAAAGAGCAAACCAAGAAGGCAATATTATTTTACCTTTGATCCAATCAGAAAGGGTTGGAAATAGCATATTTTTAACCAAAAAAGATCAGCCAATAGTTGATCAAGAACTGGTAAAAAACTTTGCTGACTTTAGTGTTGAGATTGTTAATTCTAGAACTGGTAGAAACACTATTGATCCAAAAAAGCTTCCATTAAGATTTACAATATCAGGTAAAGGTGGGTTTTTTGATTCAACAGATGCTTCTTTAATGGGTCACCATCTTGATTTGTATTATGGTGATGATTTTCAATCACCACTACAAAGCCCATTTACAGAGCAGCATGTTGGTGGTTACAAACACAGACACACAGAGGTTGGACAATCTGAAGACCGCCCAGAACTTTATAAAATAGAGAATTATGGTGGAGCAAACAAGGTTCAAATCTTTAATCCGAGACAAGACTTTGGCGGTTCAACTTATGACATGAACATTCCCAGAGTTAAATTTTCTAGAGAAGAGTTGGTAAAAAGAGTTTACAATGTAAGAAATATTAAAACCACAACAGGCTCACAACACTTAGGCAACTTCACAAGCAACTATGAAGTTGTAAACACGAATGGTAGAAAAGAAAATAATTTAGCCTTTAGAGATCAGGGCGGCTTCGATATCACCGAGTCAGAATCAACAGTAGTATCTGGCGTAATTGATTTTGCTTTACCAAATAGAGCATTATCTGATGGAACATACAATAAAACTGTTATTGTTAATCGCTTTTCAGCCCCAGGTGAAGTTGCCACTTTAAGTGAGGGATATCTTGATGTTGAGGCGGCTGAATACAGCCCTTATAACGCTTTACCATATAGAAACAGAGAAGTAGTAAACAATTTAAATTCATTTTACCAAACTCCATCTGCCTTTGGTGGTTACGAATCAGGATCAACAACAACAGGTTCATTTCATAAAGTCCAAAGGAATAGAGTAAACAAACTAAAGACAACTTCGGCAGGAGTTGTTTACACTGGTTCATTATTTGATAATGGGTTTGTTTCTTACAATATTCCAAGGAAAGATTTTGGATATTGGTGGATTAGTTCATCAGCAGACCCAGCCTTATCTATGGATGGTCTTTATGGATTTGCTTCAAGTTCTGATGGTCTTACCTTCTACAGTAGTTCTTTAAGGGGTGTAGGCGAAGCAGAGATAGTTAACTTTTTAGGATACTCAACACCGCCCAGCAAAATAGGTACCGCAGGCTATCATTATGAATTGACTGCTAATAGCAATTTAATTGTAGCTCCAACTGCTTACACGGATGGAACACAGCCCTCCTCTGCTAGTATTTATTTCTTAAACATAAATGGTCCATATGGTTATCCATCATTCAAACAGTTAAGAACTGGACAACATCCTGTAGCAACGTATTTAAGAAACAATAATTTGATTATAGCCGGTACAGAGCCCGGTGAAATAAGAATTAATCACTCTCCAGTATCTTCAAAATACAAACCAGTAATACATAATGTAAAATCTGAAGAGGTTGTCGGCGGTGAAAAGATAGAAAAAGATTTGCTACTTTATTACACTTATGCTAATAACTACGATTTTTACGGCAACTACTATGATTACAGTGGTAGTAAGATTGATAACCCTGATCGTTTAAAGAACTTTAAAAATTTAGACAAGAGACAATCTTTATTTAACGCGGTATCTAGCCTTTACACAAAAGGTAATAACGCTGTTAAACTAAATTCTGTTGTTTATGGTGAAACAATTTATCCAAAAGAGACAAACGCTTACTTATCAAAAGCAAGAGATAGAAGCAGTTTTTCTTTTAATTGGAGAGATAGTCTTGATAACAGAGTCGCAAATCTAAATGGATCACAACAAGGCGCTAGCTATCAGCCTTTCTCATTTTGGTCCATGGATGTTGGTGAGGACGCGTCAATTCCTTCACATCGCGGCGAATTGATGAACATCAATCAAGAGCCGGGTCAAGTACTTGGTGATTTAAACGTTAGATTTGGTAGATATCAATTATATAATTTAACTGTAGGAGACTATACTTATGTGACTGCTAGCTCTCCAAGAAATACAGTACAATTTGGAACTAGCGATTCTGCTGGTCAGGGAGCTTTTGACGATAATTATTCAATTTGGAATAGTGAATTAAGAATCATAGCAAAGGATCATTCAATTGTACCAGAGTATAAAATTTCTGAACATATTGGCGACATTGTTGATAATGGTTATGATCTATCTAACAACAGCTACCAATCCCTATCACTAACAGGCAGTCAAACAACGGACAATAATGAGAGCTTCCTAGAGACATACGCTCACTCTGACGACATTCCAGCAATTGAAATTGTAAGAAACATCCAAGAAAGGGATGCTAAAAAAATCTCAATTAATTTGAGCGCAGCTAAAAAGCTACTACCATATGATGGCTTTTATCCTTCACAAAGAACTTTACAATTATCTACTTTGTTTAGTTCATCAATTGGTCCTAATGTAAGCCTAGCAGGATCGGCAGCAACTTTTCAAACATTAAACAATGTTATATTTTCTAGATTAACATATGGCTCAATCAGGGCTGGCGTTGCTATTGATAGCGCCAATTGGATAAGTGGAAGCATAACAAATCCATTAGATCCAACAGAAATAAATCCAGATTCTACCACTCAAAAATGGAATAGAATTCCTTTTGAGGCTATTATAGATCCAGCAACACACATAAATGTGTCTTCTTCTATCATAGAAAATGACTTTGAAAACCAGTTTAATTCTACAGCTTCTATCGGATATATTGATCCAAAGTACGCCCTAGCAGCATCAAACTTTTATGCTGGTGTAGTGGATACTTTTGTTCAGAACTCAACTTTAACATCAATTAAAAGCAAGCCCGTATCAGAGTGGACCTTTTCACAGGGCAATTTTGATAACTACTCAATGGATATTGTAGTTTCTAAGAAGCCTGACTTTACAAACCACGACGATCCATCGGCAAATGGTTTTCCATATATTGTACATTCTTGTTTTTATCAGTCACAAACTTCTTCTCTTACAACCTGGAATAGACAGTTCGGATCAGTTTCAGCAACAAGGGTTGAGGGAGCAATAGATCCAGCAGCATCATGGGCTCAAAATGAAGCAATTGTTACATTAAATTTTGATTATAATTCTTTTAGAACCGCTGTAACAGAAAGAGACCCCACTTTAAACGATATTTTATACTATTCAACAAAAACATATAAGAATAAACAAATGGTTGATTCGAACGCAGCAGCAACATATGGCTACGGAGAATCATCAGTTAATTCAAGCTCTCCGTTTATGACTATTGAAGCTGGCGTTGATTTATTTGCTTCAAACAATGAATCACAGTGGACACCAACTTTAAGATGGGAATGCCCAGTTCATAACTATGTCGGAGTAACAGCGATTAAGTATGATGGAACTGATGGCGGCGATGGAACGGCAGATGACGATATTAACAGAGGAGTCTGGCATCAATATTCAACTGATACAAATAGTGGATTGAAGTTGTTTGTAAGAGGACCAGGGACAGAGGTGGCTAGAACCACTGGATCTTTAGCTGAAGCAGTTGGTTTTGAAGCAGAGCAAAAGGTTGTAAGCCAGTTAGCTGAGAGTACTAAATTAAAAGAATTTTTAGTTGTAGTCCCATTTGTAACGAACGAGTGTGAAGAAGAGGTATTCTTTCACTATCCAGTAGATCAATTTGAAAGAGCATATTCAAATATCGATAAAGAAAACAGAAGTACTTTATCAAATATGCTGGCTTTACAAAGAGAGTTGATTTTACCACCAAAATTAAATTATATGCTAAAGAGAGATGCCGCTGATCGTAGATTGGAACAGGATGATTATGGTCCAATTTTACCACCTTTCGCAATGTATATTTTTGAAGTAACACAAGATTTAAACCAAGAAGATCTTTCTAAATGGTGGCAAGGTGTTCTACCCAGCGCTGGTACAAAAGTCTCAATGGAGAAGTTTAATATAACTCATGATATTAAAGAGGGTGAAATTATCAGCCCAAGCGTTTTAAATAATGACCTATTTGGTGGTAAGCTACCAAAAGAAATGAGATTTAAGATATTTAAGGCGAAATATCGTAGAAACTTGACTTACAGCGAGATTAAGAATAAATCAATTTATGGAACTGAGCCTGTGAATTCTATCTTTGGTTACAACTATCCACATGACTTCTACTCATTAATTGAAATGGCAAAAGTTGATTTAGGACTAGAATATGAAGGAGATGATGAATAATGGCTGATATTTTTGATAAAAAACAAGAAGTATTAGACGTTATTCTGACCCGCGAAGGTCGCGAATTCATGGCTAAGGGCAAATTTAAGCCAGCCTACTATGAATTTTATGACGCTGATATTGTTTATGAAGCAGATAATGACGAGGTTCAGAATGCTTCTAAGCAAAGAATTAAAGATGGTTTATATGATAAAGCAATACCATCTATAGATCAGATTAATGATTTGGGTGGTACTATCACAAATGATAATACAAATCTTCTTAAAAATCCAATAGGAAGTTATCAAATACAAAATGAATATGCCCCAGCATGGCAGATTTCATTTAATGAAAGCCCTTATTTACCAGATGTTTTTTCAACTTCTCAAAAAGATATCTTTTTAACTAATTTAAACGATGAACAAACATCAAGTGGTACTCTCAAATCTGTTAACACTTTTGAAGAAAGAATTCCTCAATTTAATGTTAACGTCAACTACAAACTTTATCAATATACTGAAGAACTAGCTAACGGTGGTAACAGAACTAGATTGTATTTTGATAATAGAAATGAGGACCTTTTCATATTTTTAGAGGAGCTAAATGTTTTTGAACCAGCAGAAGCTAGAGAGTTTGAGATAGAGGTATTTGAAATATTGAAGCCAAATGGGGCTTCCCAGGATCAATACAAGTTGAAAAGACTTTATTTTGATGAAGAAAATATTGATAGTCCAGATTCTGTTGAAAAATATTTCAATGTATTGCTTGATGAAGAAGCTAGATTTGAAAGTAATTTCAAAACAAAAGATATTTATTCAGAGATAGTAGCCGATCCAGAAGAACTATGTGAGCCTGAACCAGAATGATGAATGTACTAAACGAAAATACTTTTTTATCAGATGCGACTTTGAACGTTGAAGCTACCTCTTTTGAATATAAATTTGACGGGGTAAAAAGTTTTATAGACTCTACGTTCTCAGTTGAAGAGGAAGGAATTGGAACGCCTTTATACTTTAAAGTGGTATTTTTATCTTCTATCACCGAATCTCCAAACTTTGAAGAAGCAAAAGAATATTCTCTTGATGACTATTTGACTGATGGGCAGATTAATTTACAAGTACAAACAGATATTCCTGTTGGGAATGTATACGTTTACATAACTTTCTATAACAAAGAAGAGCTTCTTTTATCAAAATATCAAAAAACTTTTAATCAAAGCTTGGTAGAAAATAACAACATTACAACAAATAACTTCGCAGATCTTAGAATTGTTAATTCAAACGCAGTCTCTACATCGGTACAGACACAAAAAGAAATGCTTTATCAGCAAAGCTTGGAAGGTCAGAAAGACAAATATAATCAAAGTTACATTTCTGATCTTTTTTACATTTTAAAGAAAAACAAAAATGTTGTTGTATTTTTTGGAGTAGACCAAGAAGGCTATTTTAAAGATAATAACTTTTTGCCATTTTTGAATGAAGACCAAGATTTCAACAACTACCTGTCAGATAATAATTTTATTAAACAAGTCAACACTTACGTTTACAATTCAGAAGACAAAATGTCTTTTAATGTAGAACAGCCAGGAATAACCGGCTTAGAAAACGTATTTGGAACTTTATACCAAGGCAATTTTACATTGTTTGGTAATGAGTTTAAGAAAGAGAATTTTAGCTTTAATATTGAAGTTGGCATGATTGATGGAGTCACAGAATACGCTAGTACTTCTTTGATACCAAAGTTAGAAGAAGAAAGAACCTTTATCACTTCATTAAGAACAGATTTGGTTCCATTTATCAGTGTCGAAAGAGATAAGATTGTAAAAACTCTTGATGGTTTAAATGGAATTATTTCTTCTAATTCGGACGATCTAAAAGATAGATTATTTATCTACAATAACAGTGATACAATCGCAGTCAACTCAGCTTTAAAAGAGTATTTAAAGGACGTAAATAAGCAGATAACAGACTTGGTTAACCAAACAACTGATTACGAAAAAAGATCAAACTCAAAAATAATCACTCTCCAAAGAGATTACGATAAAACCATCGATGTAAAAGATGCTGAAAGGGCTGTGGACGTTATAACTTTCAACGAACAACAAAGCTCCATAAATTCAATTGATATTTCAGCCTATAGAGAAAGAGCAGGCTTAGAGATCCAAAAGTATTTTAATGAAGATGTTGGACCAGAGGTCGATACAAAATCAGGAACACAGACAGCAGATTTAGAGTCACTAGCCCTAAGTTACCTTAGCGCCGAATCATACTATGTTAGAGATAAGAAGGTCTTGTCAAATGATAAAAACGTTTTTTATGACTTCTCATATGATGATTTGCTACAATATGTAAGGGCAATGGATGAGATTATTGCTAACGATATAAGATACGATCTTAAATTATCATTAGCAGACAATCTAGAAAAAGTGACAGAGAGCGAGTTTTATACCGAACAAAAAAGTGAGCAATTAACATTTCACTTAAATTCTTTAGTGGTGTCTCAAGTCCCAAATCTAAAAACCGAAGCAGACAGAGAAGCATATCTACAAAGTACGTCCAATATAATTAAGACATTTGAGATTCCAGCAACTCTTAGAACAGATTTGTGCGTGGACAATGTAAGCCCATCCGATCAAAGAAATAACGGATCTAGACAGTCTGAAGTAAACCCAACAAACTTTTTAGGGAATAACTTATTTGCTTTTACAATCTTTAATCGCTTAGAGCCATTCTTTTTAAAAAGGTTCTATGAATTTTATCGAATCTACGAACAGGCTGAGTTGAACATTGATACTTTACCAATTCAATCTTTATTTTTATACAAATACTATAGAAACGAACTTAATAACCCAGAGTTCTTAAGTAAAGATGAGTTGTACAAAAGTTTTGTGGTATATGGAATAATTTACTTTATGTTTAAATCATTATTCAAAGTAACAATCTTGCTACCAGAACAAAACGATTATGTTCTATTAACTGATGAGGTTTTATCAGGATTAGAGGCAGGTGAAAAATATATGTGTCAAATTGATTATTACACAAATGAATCATTAGGCATAAAGACACCTGAATTATTACAAACATCTATTTACAACAGGTATTTTATTTTAGAAGCTTAAAATGACGACAGACTTCAATCCACCAAATAGACTTATTTTTGATCACTATCTTAGTAGCGATGGAACTGTGGTTTCATCAGATGAGTTGAGAAAGTTATTTTTAAATTATTTAATTTACAAAGGCTCTCAGTCTGAAAAGGCGCTCACCAATGATAATGACTTAAACTTAGCCATCGATGCTTTAAGATTTTGTACTTTCACTCAGGAAAGCGATAATAAATTTTCAATCAAGATCGGCGTGAATAATTTAACGGCTGATCAAATACCAGACGCTATTCATAAACAGTTGATAGAAAAATTTGCGACATTAGATTCAAAAGCTGAAACAACCCAGGCAGGTCAAATGTTTCAAGACTACAACTTTGAACCTGAAGGAATTGAACGTAAAGATAGTTTTTCTTTGTCTGTAAGAACTGTAGCAAGAGAACTACAAAAAACAGACATCTCTAGTAACGATGATTTTTTCACTGGCGGTGAGTTAAATCCAGATAAAGACGAAACAACACTGAAATTTGCCTATGCTTTTAAAACAACAAAAGTAGATGGTGAATTAGAGTTAATCTCTAAACAAACTGAATTGGCGACTAACTACCAAGAGTGGCAAGTAAAAGCGGATAACGAAAATGAACTATCGAAAGATCCAATCTCTAAATTACAAAATTTAATTTATTTTACAAATCAGACAGATTCAATAGAAAAAAACATAGAAGCTGAAGGTGGCGAAGGCGACATTGGTATTGATAAAGCCTACAACGTTGTAACTATACAAGTTCCACCGGTTGAGAATAGTACAAGCGTAATTACATACACAACTAGTCCAGCGACTCCTAAGATAAATGATGTCTCAATTAGCTCAATTCAAGAATGCATAAGTCAATATGATGCTGCTATTTTAGATTATTTCTTAAGTGAGTTAGATGGAATTAGCAATACAAAAACTAAAGGTTTAATTACTGGGTTTGCGAATTACATTGTCCGCTACTATGGATTTACTGTTAATGACGCAGCAAGCTTTAGAGACAATTCAGCTAATTCAAACGCATCAATTATAAAACAACTAGCTTTGTATAACGAAAGAATCGAAAAGCAAAAGTCACTAAAAGAACAATTAGCAACAGCGGTAACAAGCTTTCTTGCTGACTCTTCATTACAAGATTATGAAAAATATTTTGATTCATTAAAATATACCGCTGGCAATACTCAATTTCCTATTTTTACACTACTATCCACTCCATTTAATTTTGACAAGTTTTCAGCAAAAACTTTTGCCGTTGAGAATCCTCAAAATGTAACAATGGCTAACTTATTTAAAGGCGCTATGCCAGTTGATAGTTTAGGCAAAGGCTACTCGTATGGGTCAGTTCAAGACAACTTGGTGAGAAGAGGAAGGCTTGTTGGCTTAAAGCTTGTTAAAAGCGAACAGCCCTTAAACCCAAATTTATACCAAAACTGGCTTGACTCTGTTGTTCAGACATATCATATCCCAATTCGCTTGAGAGAAGATTCACAACAGGTAAGAATTTTTGACTCTCAGATAATCTATGGAAAAACATATTACTATACATTGCTTGGTGTTTATAATGTTGATGGTAAGTTTTATTACTATGATAACTTAACTTTAACAACCAAAAAAGAACTCCAGAGATTTGCGTTCCCAGAGATTGTTGAAACTGAAGCAAGGATAGACACTATATTACCAGAAATTCCAGATGGCGATTATCAACCATTCCCAGGAACACTTTATAAAATAGGCGTACCGTTTTCTGGCTTAAGTCAAGATCAATATGTAATACCTACTGGAAAAATTCAATTTATTGCTAGTCAACGAACTCGTAGTTTTGAAACTGGTGAAGATATTTTTATTTATTATTACATACAAAGAAGAGCAACTGCCTCACAATTAACAATAAGACAAATAGGACAAGCTCCTGTAAACGGCGTGTTTGATAAATTTAAATATTCTCTAAGCGGTATACGAGAAGAGATAAATTCAAAGTATGATGTATTTTTTAACCCTAATCAAAATTTAATATCTTTCATTGAAATTCAAGAACCTCAAAAAGAATTTTTTGATAGATTTGATTTCGATCTATTTGAAAGCAACTCATCAAGAATTTTTGAATTACCATTACAGCCAAGTCTAGAAGTGGATAATATTGATGTAGCCCCAGTAGCTCCAGACGCCACATTTGTTGCTTTAGCCGATGTGAATAATAAAATAAAGATTAGATTTGATGAGTCTGTTCAGTTTGATTATCTAGCTGTTAAGCCTGACGCAGCATTCAATACTTTAAATGTTAGTGGTGGTAAATCACTAGTTGAAAAGGTTAAAGCAAAATCTAAAGAAATTCAACCTAATCTAGACTCTGGTATGGTTCTTGTTAGATCTGAAAACGATTTATCAGAAATACACGCTAGAAAATTAGATAGACCACCAACAAGTTTACAAGACTTAGTTGATAATGGTGAAAAGTTTGTCTTGGATTATTTAAATGGTGAGACAGCTTACATAAGCAATGTAATCCCAAATCAAAAATATTACTATACCTTTATTAGTAGAGATATTGTTGGGCTATACTCTAATGCCTCCTTCACTTACGAAGTTGAAGTTGTGGAGGACTCTGGATATGTTTACGCAAAGATTAACATTTATGAGTATCCAGTAGAAGATGAGAAAGTTATTACAAAGACTTTTCAAAAACTTCTTAAAGTTAAGCCCAGTTTTGAACAGCTACAGCCTGTTGATGCCTCTTCAATTGGAGATGGCGTATCGGGAGTATATACCACAACTGTATTTCCTGATGGTACTCAACTAAATCCAGGCGGTCAACCACCTAAATTTAAAATTAGAGTTCGCTCAAAGAAGAGTAAAAGAGTCTTTGACATAAATTTAAAGTACACACAAAAGGTACAGCCAATACAGACAAAAGCTCTATTAAAACAGATAGAACAGTATTCGGAATTGATAGATGAAGAAATCTCTGAGGCATAAATATAAGTTGGGAGATAATTAAAGTGTTAAACCACTATTTATTTAAAGGAGAAAATAGATGGCATTTTTAGATAACTCAGGCGATATTTTACTAGATACCGTCTTGACAGACGAAGGAAGAAAGAGACTGGCAGCAGGAACTTTCAAGGTAGCAAAGTTCGCTTTAGGCGATGATGAGATCAATTATGGTCTATATGATAAAACAAACTCTAGCGGCTCAGCTTACTTTGATTTAGATCTTTTAGCCCTACCAGTAGAGATTGCCCACACTGATGCCTCCATTTCTCTAAAACATAAATTGTTTTCCATAGCAAACCAAAACTTACTTTACCTACCAGAGTTAAGAAGTGATACATCAAGTGTCGGACAGTTAGGGTTTGCTAGCGGCAGAGGCGCTTATGCCCTAATCGCTGATGATATCACTTATGACGCTTTCACAGAAACATCTAGTGTTGCGTTACAAGATGGTTTTATGGATGCCAGAACTGCTGACGGCTCAGTAAATACTTTGAGATTAAGAACTCCTCTGGGTATTAATAACGCTGATGCTGGTGATCCAATTTTAACAACACTATCACAGGTTGATTCTAACTTAGACGAGACTCAATACTCAATTATAGTTGACGACAGGTTTATTAAGCTAGTTGTCCCCGGTACAACAATCACAAATGCCGGCGCAGCCGCAACAGCACCAGCAGGTTTAGGAAACAACATAGCTGGTTCAACAATCGCCACACCAGCAGCAAAATCAAACGTCTTTTCAGGAGACGATAACTTAAGAGTGTATGATGTAACAACATCTACAGAGCCAACATTGTTCCTGCCCAAAGCAACAAATCCAGCAGCAACTTTTGCCGGTCCTAGTACTGATAACG
>Ga0208795_1000685_pt1 | contig 16261 bp, 13 predicted proteins | sample CB_VirMetaG_6_FD_184541 | JGI IMG/M metagenome (GOLD analysis project Ga0208795, IMG submission 184541) | Freshwater to marine saline gradient viral communities from Chesapeake Bay - CB_1508_2 Viral MetaG (SPAdes) (version 4) | ecosystem: Environmental > Aquatic > Marine > Coastal | place: USA... | reverse complement strand
TCTGACATCGTGCGCAACGCCTGCAGTATTTTCAACTAACTTATCGCCCGTCAATGTACCATCCGGCGCTATTACCACATTGCTTTCTAGAGAGCCGTTAGTTTTTGTCCAAGCCGCATTACTAAAATCCTCACTATACGTCACCAAATTCGTAGCCTGATTCTCCCGCAACAACCCTTGGCTTACACCTGTCACTGGGTCAAATTGGAAACGTGCTACGCCACTTGAGGCTGTCTGCAACACACCGTTGGCATCGTAATATGTACCAACAGAGGCACGAGCAAATGTCAGGCGTGGGTCTAACTTCTGCGTGTTGGCTAGGTCGATAAGAATCTGTGGGGCTACGTTAGGGTAGTTCTGTGAAATGCTCATTGTTCTGTCCTTATGCGAGTGTCAGCGTAGCAGAGCGAACCGTGCCGTCTGAGCCTTTTACCTTGACGACTAGGCTTGTGTCTGAGGCTAGTTCAAATGCTAGTGGGTATGTGGTATCAAAGCCGTTTGTAGGGATAACACTTAACGCAGTAGCACCTAAGACATTATTGAAAGGAGCTGAAGTTGCTTCGGTTTCAACGTAGTTTCCGACTGTTGTAGATTCTTCAATTTGCGCTCCCCAAACATACATTCCTGAAGTACCATCACCGGCGTATGAAGTTGCACCACCTGAAACTAAATTTATAGTAGCTGATCTATTTCCACTTTGATTATCTTGCCCAACCATATTGCACCGATACCAACCATCACCAACATCGACTATTGAGCCCGAAACGTTTATTCCAGTCGGAGTTGCTGTTTCTGCAACTAAATCAAAATCTACAAATATAGAGCCGCCTCCTACTCCATGCGCTGTAGCTAAACGCAATTGCGTTCTACCATTCGCTTTGGCAAACACGGAAAAAGAAAAGAAGCTCCCAATCGGTGTACTAAAATCAATACTTCGGGTTAAATTATGTAAACCCGTTACTGTATTTTCGGTTAAAGTGTCTGCGGTTAAAGTGCCATCGGGTGCAATAATGCTATCAGCAGTCACCGTAGCATTTGTTTTACCCCAATACGCATTATCAAACTCCTGACTCCGCAGCAACAAATTACTTCCGCCACCCTTCAAGTCAATCCGACCACTCTCAATGATTGCGCTTTCTGAGCTTTGAAAGGCTAGGTTGCCCAAATACTGATTCAGCGGAATCTCGTTGGGTGCTGTGCCGATGTCGCTCTGCTCAACCACCCGAGTCAACTGAACCCAATTAGTAGCGTCTGCTGATGGGTCTGTCGTGCTAGTAAACGCCGATAGACTGCGATAGATTCGGTTATCAATAGGCGAGTACACCAGCGCACCAATAGCGTAGGTTGTGCCTGACACCCATAGCACCGCATTAGTAGCGGCGGCGGCTGTCTCTGCACTAGTGGCGGCGGCATCTGCTGAATCTGATGCGGCTGAGGCACTGAAGGCTGATGCTGTTGCTGAGGTAGCTGATGCGGTAGCTGAGTTGCTTGACTGTACAGCAAAGCCACTGGCCTGTGAAGCTGATGTAGAAGCGTTAGAAGCTGAGGTAGCCGCTTGAGACGCTGATAGAATAGCGGCATTTGCATTCTCTTCAGCATTCTGGACATCCGTAATGTTCGAAGCTACCGTTGTAACATCGCTAGAGATACCTGCGACTGTTGTAACGTTAGCTGATATACCGCCTACAGTATTAACATTGCCAATGTTTGAAGCTACAGTCGTTACATTAGCGTTGTTTGTAGCCACTGTTGTGACATTACCTGAGATACCAGCCACAGTGTTAACGTTAGCAATGTTAGTAGCTGTGGTGTTGACGTTAGTAATGCTACCTGCTGTGGTGTTCACGTTAGCGATTGAACCAGCAACAGTATTGACATCAGCTACGTTAGTGGTAACAGTATTAATGTTAGCTTGATCAGCAGTTGTAGGGATGGTACGAACCCAAGCAGTTGTGCCGAGGTCATAGACCTTCATCACGTTTAGTGTTGTATCGAAGTACAAAGCACCATCAAGCAGAGCAGCCCCATCGTTGTCAACAGTAGGATCAGTTTCTTTAGAGCCTAAGTAACGATCATCGAACTGGTCATACAAGGAAGCAGTAGCAACTTGGCTAGCTAGAGCTGCTGTCTCAGAACCCTCTGCATTAGAAGCAGAGATAGATGCATTACCTTCACTGGTAGCCGCAGCTAAAGAGCTAGCTAAAGAAGCTGAAGATGATGCAGAAGAAGAGTTAGCGGCATTGGTGGCTGTAATAGCTGACGTAACAGCTTGTTGAGAAGCAGTGAAAGCAGCAGATTGTGCAGTAGCGGCATTAGCGGCTGAGGTGGCTGCGCTAGTTGCAGCAGTCTCAGCGGAATCCTTGGCACCTTCAGCTTCTTGTAGCTTTTCGTTAAGGGAGTCAATGAGTTGATCGACAGTGTTTGCTTCAGGTGATGGTGTCTCACCGTAGAAGAAGCTATTAGTAGCCATTCTAGCACTCCTTATTAATAATTAACATTTGGGTAAGCAGACTGGATACTCAAGGTAGCCTGGTCCCACTCAACAGTACGGCTCTGCTCTTCTACTTCGTTATAGATAGAACCATAGCGACCTTCAAACAGTTCTCTACGATCATCTACAAAGTAGTCAGCAGCAAAAGATAAGGCACCATAGACCAACAGATCTGGTGCGAAGTTAGTTAAAGAGTTCTCTGAAGTCTCAGTAGGTAAGTCATCAAACTCACCATAATAGATAAGACTAATAGGAGTACCTACAGGAGGGATAGGCTTAACTAAGAGACCACCACGGACTCGGGTGTAGTACTTAGGAGCACCTTGGGACTCTGAGAGTCTAAGGAATGTACCGTAGTCTCGGAACTCTAGCATGTCTTGGCCTGACCAGATGTACTTCATACTTAAGAAGTCTGCTGGTAGTGTTAACAGGTTGTCCCCAACATCATTAGATGTATAGTTCTGTTGTTGCTCCATAGGGGCAATACGGAGGGTACGCTGGATCCGACTCAAAGCCAGATCAATAAAAGTATCTGCTGTTGCATCATCACAATCATTACGATTTAAGAGAGCTAACACCTGAGTTCTGATTTGAGCCTTATTCATTATTACACCGCCTTATTGGTAACTAGGAATGCATCAAGGTTTTCACTCTTTAGCTTAGCTACGATCTTCCTAACTGATTCATTCTGGAAGTCAAAGCCTTCACGCTGCCACTTCTCTACAATCTCTACAGGGATAGAGGCAACATGCATATAGTTCTGTTCACGGACATTCATAGACTCATCACGCTTTCGCTTAAGGTTGTCTAGGAAGTCTTGGGGTATCTCTTGGTATCTCTGGATCACTAGGCCATCGGTATTCTCATCAATGGTGTAGTCAGAGTCATAAAACTTTAGATCTTTATTAGTCATAACGTCTCTTGTTTATAAAAAGAGTGGAGGATGGAGAGAGGTATCCCCCACTGTAAAAGCTACTCTCTTTACTAGAGGTCTGAAAAGAAAAGAGGGGACCGAAGTCCCCCCTCTAGCACTAACCTAGCTTAAGGCAGGTTAGGGTTCGTACCTGACAGGTTCGTGATACGACCAGTACCCTTGTAGTTCTTGTGCTTCAAGGAGAACTCGCCCACGATCAAGTGACGGTCATTGTCACCAGTCTTGGCCAACAACTCACGTGTGAATGGACGCATCGTAACCAATGCCCACATGGCTGGATCCATCAAGATAGCTTCAGTAGCTTTGATGAAACGGTTCAAGACAACCTTCTGCTCACCGAATGGGGAGACATAAAGGTCAACCACGTTAACAAGCTTGGTCATGGCAGCGAAGTCACGAGTACGGCCTGATGCAGCAGCGAAGCCAGCAACGATCAATGAATCAGCAGGTTTGATCATGAGGAACTTAGCCTCTGAACCAGCCTCATACATCTTTTGGTTAGCTTCGAGCACAGCAGCTTCGGTGATAGGACCAGCTTGGTTACCGACAGTGCCAGCATCCGAGTCAATCGTAACGGTAACGTCAGCAGAGATCACAGCATCGCTGTTAGGGTCTGTGCCGAACACGTTAGCGAAGGTACGGGCTGAAGAACCATCTGCACCAGCAGCAGCGTTCTGCGCCTTACCAACCAAGTGGTACTCAAGTTCTCGCTTGAGCTCATCAGCCTTCTTTGAGAGCTGGTAAGCTGTTTCCTTGGCACGACCATAGGTTGAAACAACATCAGCGGTAGCGGAGACGTTAACCGTCTTCTGCATGATCTGAGTGTAGTTAGAACGCATGATGGTTGGGGTCATCGTGCTGTCTGAAGCGGTGAAGCCTTCAAGCTGAGCGTTGTCGCCAACACCAGCCAAGCTGTCTTCTTGCCACTGGAACAAACGGTTAGAAACTCGCTCACCCTTGATCAACGTCTGGAACGGTGTCTTGGTTGGCGAGATGTTGCTGATGACATCACTGATGTCTTCTTTAATACCGACCTGGTCATAGGTCTTGAAAAATGTAGAGCTCATTTAGATTCCTTTCTAAAAGATTAGGGAAGTTTTAAGCAGACCAACGACTCAAGAACAACTCTGCTGCATCATCCAAATCACCTGAGGCCTTAAGACGCTGAGCATTCTCTGCTGTCTTGTTAGGAGTCATCGATTTAGGATCACTAGCCTTAGTAGTCTTCAGGATCTTCTTAGGCTTAAGATCTTTTTTCTTAGTGACGATCTTCTTGGCCTCATCGTAAAGACGGGCTTTGTGAATGATTTGAATAGCAACAGGGTCAACCAAGCTGTTCACCATATCTGATGGCATACCATGATTGACTGCGTATTCCCGAATGGAATCGTAGAGGTTTGTATTCCAGTTAGGGATGTTCTCTTTGAGTACTTTGATCGCATCAACAGCAGCTTCTTTAAGCTTATTCTGTTGTTGAGCCTGGCTCTCCTTAATAAAAGAGTCAGCCTCTTCAGAGACAAATTTAAAGTCTTCCCAAGCAGCTTGAGCTTCTGAGCGTAACGCAGCGAACTGATCTGAATCTAACTGCTTACTAGCCAAGAGCATATCGACTTCTGAGTAAGGTTTCCACCGTTCCTCAGCCTTCTTATACATCTTGTCTAATACTGCTGCTGTCTTCAGCGCTTCTTGTTCTACTGCCTTACGTGTAGCTGCTACTTGTTGGGACTTCTTTGTCAAGGAAGCTTCTTGTCCATAGAGTCGCTTGAGATCTTTGACAGATACCTTAAGGACTTCGTCATCAACTTTAACTTCAACTAAGGAGTCATCATCCAGCACCTTCTTCTTGCTGGTAGATTCTTCTTCCTCGTCTTCGTCTTCAGTCTCTTCAGAGTCCTCTTCAGGGTCTTCTTCAACCTCTTCACTATCTACTGCTTCTTCTTCCTCTCCCTCAGTGTCTTCCTGCTCCGTAGACTCTGGGGCTTCCGTGTCTTCTTCAGGGGGTGAGGGTGAACTCTCGTTGTCCTCGGCTTCCCATCCTTTCAGAAATCCTTCAGCAGCATCTTCGGGTGTATCAAAATGCAGGGCTGCTGTTGGATTAGTTTCGTCCACGCCTTGATTGGTAGTGGTTGCCATAATTTATTCCTCTACTGAATTTAAGTTTGTTTTGATGCTCTCTTTAATGGCTACCCATTCTTGTAGAACACCGATTACTTGTTGAATAGCATTAGCTTGGAAATAAGAAGACTCCCGAAGCTTTTCATCCTCTGGTTTAGAGGTTAGAAAAACATTTAGATGGTAGTCAATTACATCCTTGATAGCTAAGCCAAACACTTCACTGGATAAGAGCTCTTCAGCCCTTACCCCACGATCTAACATATCTTGCTCTTGCAAATCTCTCTCCTACAATTAATTAAGCATTAGGGCTAATGATGGCCTTCTTGTTATCACCAGAAATAGCCTTAGCCATAACGACTTCCTCAGCAGCAATAGCAGCTCTAGAAGTACTATCAAACTCTTTACGATCCAAGTCACGCTCAGCCTTAAAGCGATCCAATTCAAACTTCATACGATCAAGCTCAACCTTCATGGCTTGCATCTCAGCGGTAGTCTGAACCTTAAGCGTCTGTGCCTGGACAGAAGCTTCTTGAGCAGCAATCTGACGCTCTTGGAGCTCCATCTGCTTCATAGCCATTGGGTCTGGTTGTGGTGGTGGGATCTGGTCTGGAGGTGTAATGAAGTCATTGGTATTCTTGATACCACTCTTGTCTAAGATAGTCCGTATCACGTTATACTTGTTCTGTGCTTGATACATTGGAGCCATCTGAGGATCTTGAGACATCATCTGGTGAAAAGCTAGGAACTTGTTAGCTTCTGCTTCTGCTTCACCATAGCCTAACTTCATCTCGACTGTAACGTCAGCTCGTTCATCCCAAGTTGATGGGTACATACGAGTAAAGTTACCAGCGATCTGTAAGACCTTTTCTTCACGCTCATTAGCTGTTACTAGACGATAGACTTCTAGGTATAGCTGGGTTAAGAATTGATAAGCAAAGTTACGAGCTAAGATCTTCTCACGTTGCATAGACAGAGACACTAGGTTCTCTACCATAGCTTGAGAGTTTTGCTTAGACACTGCATCCTTGTTTAGGCCTTGGGACAGCTTAGACACGCCTGTAGCCTCTTCTTTGTCTTCATCCAACAGTTGTACTGTCTGGAACACAAAGGGGTTAAGAGAGGACTGTGGGAGAGGGGCTAACCCATCAGCTCGAGTCACATTAACAATACCACCCAAGCGGTTCTCAATGAGCTCCTTAGGATTGCTAAGAGAACCCTTGACAACCATCATACGGGGGTTGTTAGTGATCATTGTGTGATCAATAATACCTCGCACCAAAGCAGTCCTAGCATTCTGAGTAGGAATTACTTTGTAGGCATAGTTAGAGCCATAGAAGGAGTGTGGAATAGGTAAAGGTGTAAAGTGTACAAAAGGCTTACGGTCTACACGCTCATAGTCTAAAATCACTGAGCCAGCTTTGGTTACCTTATACAACTTAGCAATACCATCACCTTCCATGTCAATGTAGACATAGCACTCGTACACAATGACTTCACGGGTCTGGGTTTGTAACTCACCATTCAAGTTAAGTCTATCTGCACCAATCTGTTCAAAGCGAGCTAAGACCTCAGGGTCCATGGTAAGCTCAGTGTCATCGTTGGCACTAATCTTATCAACGAGCTTCTCATCATAGCCTTCTTTGATAAGCTCTGATAAGGTTTTACGGGTACGATGAGCAACGAACTGAGCATCCTGTAGGCTTGTGGCCTGAGGAGTAACTAGGAACTCTTCTGGAGGCACTGGAGAGATCTTTACTTGACTACGGTTAACCTTACGGGTAACGGTACCAGACCATAAGAAGGTGTCTTCATTGCGGTTAGCTTCTACATCCTCAAAGTCATCAGAAGCATAGATCGTGTCTAACTCATCATCAGTAAGGCTAGAAAACTCTTCCTCAACCATCTCAATGTTAGTATCCCAATAGACCTTAGCGATACCTACACGAGCTAAGAGGCCATCAGTGATTATTGTCGAGAAAATCTCATAACCTGGGTTTTGACGAAACACTACATAGTCACAATAGTCTGTAGCAACCTGAGCTAACTGTACATCATCTTCACCCTGCGGAGCAAAGCGAACAATCTGGTTACCAGCAGCGAAGGTCTCTAGTAGCACAGCCTTCATAGACTCTACAGCGTCATAGACATCCATAGAAATGTATTTAGAACTGCCTAGGTGAAACTGGTTAGGTTTAGTCCCGTGATAATAATCAATTACCTCTTTACGCTCATTGCTAAGCTTACTATCATAATAACCAACAGAGGTCTTGATAGCACTCTCAACCAATGACGATAGCTCGCTTTCTGTAGCGGCTTTAAACTTTTCAATAGCCATCAAATCCCCTCAAAATAGAATTCATCAGTAACCTCAACAGGGTCGAACTTACCTTCATGAATATGGTTTACTAACGCCAATGACATTACACAATCGTCATGGCATCCCCTTTCGGCTTCCATTGCACCATTCTCATTAACGATATAAGTCATGAGTTCTCGAATGGTCACTTTGTCGTTAAGCTGTACCTCACCTTCTCTAAGAGAAGCTCTTAGTTGATCAATGATCAAAGGTTTAGTCTTAACATTAGTATGAAAGCCTAGCTTAATTGTCTCTTTGTCTGAAAGCTTGTCATAAACCACTTCAGTGTAAAAGTTAGGATATGCATAATCCTTACCAACCCTAGTACATGTTAAGATACCGTGATTGTTGGACTCAATGATTAACTTAGCTGTGTTGTAAAAGTAACCTAAGGCTACAAGTACTTGAGCAAAGAAGTCAGGGTGTACCTGAGATCTAAAGATTGCTACTTGTCTCTTCTTAGAATCAAAGACCTGAGCAACACTCCAGTCACCGCCACGGACTCCCATAGAAACGTCAGCTCCGATGTAGTAAGTCTCCCCAGGATCATGAATACGATAGGTGATGAGCTCACCTCGAGGGTGCTCAGCCCACTCTTCATTCTCCATAGCTAAACGCTGTAGGATGTCTGGAGTCTCTTCAATACGCTTCTGTAATACTTGAGTGTTGAAGACTGGTCTACCAGATGTTAAGAAGGCTTCTTCGGCAGTGCTAGGGTATTCCTGTTGGAATAACTCTAGACCGTTCTGAGCTACCTTCTTACGTCTAAACATTAACTGTTCATCATCTAAGCTATGCTTCTTAACTAAGTCTTCTTCGTCTGGTGTTCGTACAAACTTCTTAGGGACAGGTTCTCTGTACTCATCTTGAATAAACCAAGGTAAGAACACAGGAACAAAGCCGTTGATACCCTCACAAGCCCCCTTCCAGATCTCATAGAAGGGACCTGAGACACCATTAGCTGTGCTCTCAATATAGATAGCAGTGTTCTTGGTATTTGGGATAGCTTGGAGGATAGCGTTAAGGTTGTCCTTAGCTGTGGCATTAGGCCAGAAGGCTAGCTCAGATAGGTGAGCTTGAGTAAAGGTTTCACCTCGAGCAATACCATCACCCCCTGCCGTAGCAACAACATATGAGCTGTCTAGGACATCAAAGTTTAGTTCTTTACGTGAAGAGTACTTAGAATGGGGTTTCAGGATGTCTGGAGTGTGCTCGTAGTATCGTTTAGTCATGTCAAACAAAGCTCGAGTCGAGTCTGCATGGTGCGTGACCACTAGACTCTTCTGAGCAGTATGTTGAGAGATGTACCAGTACAACCAGCCACCAACCAAGGTAGATAAGCCCATCTGCCGAGCTTTAAGGATAACGATCCTTACCTTACCCTCAGATTGTAGCTGGTTTAACACAGCATCAAGCAAAGCCTTCTGAGCTACGTTTAGAGTAAAAGGCTTTACTTCCCCTTCCTTAGTCCTGATCTTCAATGCATGTTGTGCATAGAATTCAAAGTCATCATAAAGCCGTTTTCTTACTCTAAGCTGCTCTGGAGTCATTTGATAGACACACCAATAGCTTTCTGCTCTTCTTCAGAGACAAGCGATAAGAAGTCTTCAGCTTTCTTGATGCTCACTTCAGACTGAGCCACGGGCTTAGCCATCGTCCACTCTAAAACAGTGCGAGCTGCCGAGAGCTTGTCCTTAGGACTGATCTCAGACATACGCATGATCTCTACAGCAGTCTCAATGCCTTCACGGGCAAACTCTGCCTTGGGAATCTCAAACCCTTTCTTTTCCATTAGCTTCACTATCTCCTTTGCTTCTGCTTTGGCCTTAGCCTTATGTTGATTTCGTTGAGCCTTGTTGTAACCCGCATAAGAGCCTTTCGGCTTACCAGGACCACCAGCGAATCGCTTGTCAGTCCAAAGCTTCCATAGGGTACGCCCTTCCTCTGTTTGTTGTAAACGAACAAATAGATTATTGGAAGGGTCTCTCATTGAGTCCCTATATTGAGGCTGTACATTCCATCGGTTAGTCTTTGGGTTCCAAATAGGAGGTAGCCATTTAGTACCTAATGGCATATTCTTAAAGATAAGCTTCTTCTCAGGGTCATAGTAACCACCACTAGGTATTGCTAGTCCTTCGTGGTTTCCGTACTTTGCTCGGAGTTTCGGGTGTACTGTGTCTTGGTTCTTTACTACTGGTTCCATCTGTGTTTCCTAGGTTAGTCAAACGGCTCTTCATTGCATCTTTAATCGCAAGAAGAGATGATTTGCTAACAGCGCAGAGCATCTCTGGAGGGAGAGAACGAATCATCTCACCCCCCATTGCTACCTTTGTCTGTGTGTCAAATTGGGGATCTTCAATCATACGATTAAAGGTTTCCCAGTGGGTGTATATATCTATGGAGTTCATTAAAGTCCTAAAGTGTCTAGGAGGGATTGTGCTGCATCATCTAACGTTCTTCCTTGAGCCCTATCATTTAAGATTTTAGCTATAAGACCTGTAGCGTAAGATCTTGGTTTGTCTATCTCTTTCCCAGAGGCTGAAGTAGTCCTGTTTACAACAAGCTGTAACGCTTCATCATCTAAAGAAGAAACAACATTAGAAGCTCTTTTAAAAAACTCATCCGCAACGCCAGAAGTGCCTTTGATCCCAGCATCTTTGGCAGCTTTTTTAATAACCTTAGGAGTCATCTGTAAACCCTTTTCGGATGCAATACGCACAGCCTCATCTTGAATCATACCTAAGACTTGAGTGTTAGGTACTTTACTGGATTCTCGAATGTTTTGAATGAAAGGAGCAAAGTCTGGTTTACGAACAACTAGCTCTTCCAAGACATCAATTAAGTCTTTATCTTTTAGCCCAGTATACTCAGTCATTGTGCCTTGAATACCTCCTGACCCTGTTTTACCTTCGGTCCAGTTGTTAAGTGAATTCTTCTTAACAATTTCAACTTCAGCAGGGGTGGCATTTTTAGGTACAAGCTTGTTGGACCTTTTCTCCATATCCCTCTTAAGCATTTTGGAGAACTCAGTCATTTCCTTGGCACTGCGAGGAGTACCAAAAGGATTGGAAAGACCAAGTAGGTAAGTAGAGTCTTTAGACTGGATGTCAGCTAAGCCTTGTTTTAAAGCAGCTTGAGATGGGTCTATTGTTGGAGCAGCATTTAGAGCTTCCCTAGCTTCCATCTGCCGTTTAATTTGGCTTGAAAACTCTGACATCTCTGTTTGACTACGAGGTGTTCCTGTTTTGCTTGAAAGCCCTAATAAGTAGGAAGGATCCTTAGCTTGAATGTCTGCTATACCTTGCTTAAGCTCAGCTTGACTCTTAGCAGCTAAATCAGCTTCCTTTTTAGCTGCTCTTTCTGCTGTTTTCTTAGCAATCTCTTCAGCACTTACAGCTTTTTTAGCAGCTGCTTGGGCTTTAGCTTGGGCTTGAGAAGTTTGAACATCCCTAGACTTTTGAGTTAAAGCTTTAGTTCTTTGTGGGATACCTGAAGGTCCTAAAAACTCTTGTGCTTGTTGGGCAGCTTTTAAACCACTACCTGAACCTAATTGCTCAATAACTTGAGGAACAGTTTTTTTACCAGTTATTCGTTGAGCTGTTCCTGCCGAAACTCCAGGCACTAAAGCACCTAAAACTCCAGTAGGAATATCACCAGAAGAAAACCCATACAAAGAAGTAGCAAGTCTTGGGCCATATTGCAAAGCAGCCCTTCCTGTGATTGCAGCTAAAGATCCACTAGCAGCTTTAGGAGCTGTTAATGCCCTAGCCCTTTGATACTTTTCAATTGAATCTGCTAACAAGTCCCCTTCTGGTGTTCCTCTAATTAAATCTAATTCACTAGATGGAATAACTCTTTCACCAGAGGTTACATTTTTAACGTCTATCTTTTTAAGAAGTTCTGGGTCAACAATTCGAATTGCATTTTCAACTTTAGTAATGTATCGTTTAGATAGCTCATTTCTAAGGTCAGTAGTTACGTCAGCTGCGTCTTGAGTAGTACTCGTTAGTAGATTAGGATTCTTGGCAAGATCTTGGAAGTCTTGAGCAATCTCTGCATCAATCCTTGCTTGACGCTTTGACCCAGCCCTTGCTCCAAATTGGCGTAAAGCAGACCTTCCAGTAAGACGATCAATTACTTTACTGCCTCCTACACCAAGAGCTGCACCACCAGCTCCTGCTAAAGCAATATCACCTAATTCTAACCCAGGCTTCCCTCCAGCACTGACTTGAACTCCTTGCCTTAAAGCTTCATCAAGAGCGCTAACACCACCAGCTCCAGCAGCTAGGCGAGCAGTTTGACCTGTTAAAGCACTTCCTACAGGAGATGTAGTAGCTTTGGTTAAACCTTGTCTTAGAGCGGTTTGTAGTCCCTGAGATAAAGCCTTTTTACCAAGTACTTTAGTTGCCGCAGTACCAAGACCTAAACCAACTAAGTTTGCTGGATCAAGTATCAAACCTTTAGCTGCTCTACCAAAGCTTTCCATAGAAGTTGGGGCTTTTTCATAATCTTGAATAGATTGTAAAAGAGCTTGTTTACCTTCAGGACTAAACTTGTTAACTACATCATAGATTGTAGTTCCTGCACCAGCAAGGCTCCAGTTGGTCTGTGCTACATAGTTTTTTAACCAGTCAGCTGCTTCAGCTTCTGAACCCTTAAAAGGCTGTCCTTCTACTTCAGAATACACCTTTTTAGCGTTATTAATCCATGTAGGATCAGTGTTAAAACCTTCATCAGTAATGCGCCTAGCCGTTCCGACAGGAACTTGTGGTACTGTGTTAGAAAACTGCTGACCTTGAGGAGGAGCAACAGTTTGAGCCCCTTGTTGCTGAAAAGGTGTAAATTCAGCCCAAGCATCTTGCTCATTGTTTTGAGGTTGTTGAGCTTGTTGTGGAACTTCTTGATAAGGTTTAAACTGAGCCCAAGGGTCTGCCTGGTCTTTCATTTCTACTCCTTGCGCTTGAGCTTCTGGGATAACTGTATTAGTTATGGCTTCTAAAGTTTGGTTAACCCAATCTTGGCTTTTCTTTGGTTGGCTATAAGGACTACTTGGAAGAGATGCCCAAACATTACCAAGTTTACTTATAGCAGACTGATAATCACCTTTTTGGACATCCTCAAGAGCTCCAGCTTTACGGATAAGCTCAATAGCAATCTTGTCTTGGCTTTCAGGGCTAAAATCAGTGATCCCAAGCTTAGGAGCAACATCACGATATGTAGTACCTACAATTTGATACCTACCAGCAGCTGTAGACGGGCCTTCTGCTGTTCTTAGGCCAACAATGTTAGGGTGTTGAGAAAAATCATCAAAAGTCCCACCACCAACTATCGTGTTGTAATCAGCCCCCTCAGCCTTTGATAAAAAGTCAAGGAATGCCTTAGTGTTAGGGGCTAGACTAAACCCTTGACTTACTCCAGTGTAGGGGCTAAATGCATTCCATTGATCCATAATATTCTCTCTTAAGGAGCTGTAAATGTGCGACCATCAGGAGTCTTAAAAGGCTGTCCTGATTTTAAAGCGCCATTATCGATAGCTGCTTGAACATCTACTGGTGTGTTAAAAGTAGGCACTGCTTCATTTGTTTGAGTAAACTTAGAACCTTTAGGAACAAATCCCTCCAAAGTCCCATTTTTACGCATATAATTAACAGCGTCTTCTTTAGCATTAGCAATTGCTTCTATCTCAGCAGCGACTTCTAATAACCTACGGTAGTTTTCCTCTTCTTTTAAAGCAGGATCGTAAGCACGAGCTAAAAATCTATCACCTTCAGCCTTAGTAAACTGAGAACCAAGCGTAGCCTTCAAGCTACCTTGAATAATACTCTCTGCTCTTTTCTGAGCTACCGCTGAGTCAGAGAAAACTCTTTTCCGAAGCTCTTCAGGCATTAAGGACATCCAAGGTCCTGAAATATCTTCTCTAAAAATTGGATTACCAGTATTATCAACACCAGTTGTTAAAGACTTAGCTACGTCTCTTAGTCCTTCAACACCAGTACGAGCTTGCGCTATTTCTGGGGCTTGCTCTAATGCTGCTTTTTCAGCAATTCCTGTTACCTTTGATCCAGAAGCTATTTCAGCTAATTCCTTTTTTTGTAGAAAACCTAAAGCTTCTTGGCTTTGTAAGAAGTTTTGAACTTGATCGTTACTCATAACCTCTACCCGACCATCAGGAAAGGTTATCTGAGAGAAGGCACCACCAGCCAAAGGAGTTACCTTAGGACGATTAGCTAAAAGCTCAGCGTTAAAGCCACGGTTAAAGCCTGTGAAGCCTTGGGCTAAGCCCTCACGGAGGTTAGGAGCCGCCAGTAATCCAGCACCTGCTGCTATTGCCCCAGAACTTAATGCTTGATCCCTAGCTTGGTCATTTGAAGCGCTCATTAATTGAGTGCCTTGTTGTTGCGATAGGACACCTGAGGGCATCCCTAATATACCTGTTGCCATACTTTATTCTCCAAAGTATATAGGTAAGTTTAGATAAAGCCTTAGTCAAAATAACCAGCTTTGTCTAACTTTGATCCCATTCCATAACCAGCCAACGCACCACCAGCTCCTCCTTGAAGAGCACCCATGAATCCACCACCAGTCTTTGGAGCAGTCTGTGTTTGAGTACTGCCATAGTTACCACCAATGGTTTGCATGTACCGAGCCATAACATCCATAGGGATATCACGCTCTTCTGCAAACTGTTGCATCTGGGCATTTAGTTGGGCTTGTTGTTGCGCTTGATTCATCCCAGCAGCAGTCTGTCCTAAGTTAAATCCACCTGCGCCTAACTGTTGACCAGCACCCATACCGCCAACACCAGCTCCAAAGGCACCTTGTACACCTTGGTTAGCTGCTAGTTGGTTCTGTAGGTTCTGGTTGTATTGGCTCTGAGCTTGACCTAGACCTGACTGGAAGAACTGTCCACGGATGTTGCTAGAGATGTCTGCAAGACGCTCAGCAGCACCACGCTCAGCTATGCCTTGCTGAACCCCAGCACGAGTAGAGTTGATATTACCAGAGCCTGTTGCTCCAAGAGCCAAAGAGGGGAGCTGATTCTCATAGAGGTTTCTTGTAACATCTCTAGAAGCTGAATCAATGATTCCTTGAGTGTAGGGGTTGTTTGCATATTGACCTGCCTGAGCAATGATTTGTTGAGTAGGGTCTACACCAGCATACTGACCATAGATGTCAGCAGCGTTCTGTCCAAAGCCTGAAGTAGCCCCTAAGGCTCCCATAGACATGTTTTGGAGACCTTGGGCTTGTCCAAACTGGTTAGTGCCAAACTGAGTACCTTGCTGTATCAGTGCTTGTTGTTCTGGCGTTAGACCAGCAACCCGCTGTCCACCAAAGACTGGGCTAGCTAAAGCATTCTCAGCGGCTTGTTTAGATTGCTCAAACCCATACTGTAAAAAAGGTTGTTGTTCTTTCCATGGTTCTGAGGTAGCTGTTGAGGTTCCACCGCCAGAGGACTGAGATCCTCCTATAGCACCTAATAATGCGGAACCTGCGGTGATACCAGTGACTGGATTAGGCATTTGTAAACTCCTTTGTGTATGAGTCCAAAGACTCTCCATACATTTCTAAGATACGACTGGCTGTCATAGCAGCAGCTTGGAATCCATTCTGGATAGCAAACACTTCTAAGACTACATCATAAAAACCAGCTCGCCACATGTATGCTTTAGGTAACTGAGCTGCATCCTTTTGATCCTCAATATCATTTGCACCACACCACTTAAGTATTAAACTATTAATCAATGGGTGGAGTCGAGTATGATTAATTAAAAAGAATGGGTTACTAGATAAGACAACCAGACAGTTATGAATAACCTTTAGCTTTTCACGATCCGGAATGTCATCCCCATCATACCAATCATCTAGACCCTGTAGTGTCTCAAATAGATCTACAAGCCACTGATGGGCATCAGCAGTTAACTTTAACGAGTAAAGCTGTTGTGCTAAGTCTTCGGTGTGTGTGTGTATGGAGTTCATAGTCATTTTGCTATCTGGGTTAAAGTCATTCTGGCTGAAGGGATGGCAGGGTAAGTTAACGTAGCTGGTTCTGCTAAAAGAACAGTGTCCACGTCAGTAGTCTGCCACATTAACTCTACATAGTTGGTAGGCTGTGCTTCTCCTACTAAGTTCCAAGAGGCCACAATGTCTTGATTAATACCTCGAACATGAACACGGGTAGCACTATCGGGGTATGGGGTACCATTAAAGTTTACCCATAACACAACATCTGATCCAGCAGCACTAGTAATGTGTGCTATTTGTAAAGCAAACTCTAGGTTGTAGAAACCACGGTTGTCAAAGTAAATCCTAGATGTTGGAGTCCCTCTATACACCCCATACTCATAATTAATGTTATTAAAAGTAA
>Ga0208795_1000683_pt1 | contig 16275 bp, 10 predicted proteins | sample CB_VirMetaG_6_FD_184541 | JGI IMG/M metagenome (GOLD analysis project Ga0208795, IMG submission 184541) | Freshwater to marine saline gradient viral communities from Chesapeake Bay - CB_1508_2 Viral MetaG (SPAdes) (version 4) | ecosystem: Environmental > Aquatic > Marine > Coastal | place: USA... | reverse complement strand
TAAACTACTAATGCAGTCCCCATTTGATTTTATCGTAACGCCTGTGAAGGGTGAGCGATACAGCAACACCAAGGATATTGGTGGCATTGAGTTCATTGTCAACACATCTGAGGAGGACTACAGGTTTTCCAACAGATATGCTGAGGTGATTGAGGTGCCCTACGGATACGATGGTCCTATTCAGATAGGTGACATACTACTAGTACACCACAACGCCTTCAAGTTCTACAACGACATGAGGGGGAGACGTAAGAGTGGTCGCTCATTTTTTAGAGACGACAAGTTCTTCATAGAGCCTGATCAGTTCTACCTATACCGCAGGGGCGATACATGGTATACCTATGACCGCTACTGCTTTGTTAAACCAATACCAGTAATTGATTCGTATATTAAGAAGCCATTCACTGATGAGCCACTCATGGGTGAGATGGTTTACCCTAACGATTATCTCATTAATCAGGGGATTCGTCCGGGTGATACCGTATGCTTCAAGCCTGACAGCGAGTATGAGTTTGATGTAGATGGAGAGAAGCTGTATAGGATGTATGACCATCAGATAACTATTAAGCTATGAGAGAGATAAAGCTAAAGATTATTGAGGCAGGACACCAGGCTGTAGAGCAGCTTATTATGGTGGCCAAGGAGGCAATCATTAAGCATGATGATGAGGATGAGTTGTCTGCCGACAGATTAAAGAATGCCGCAGCTACAAAGAAGTTAGCCATCTTTGATGCGTTTGAGATTCTCAATAGAATAGAGGCTGAGCGTGAAGCTCTTGAGATGTTAGATAAGGGAGTTAACAGAACAGAAACCAAACAAGGATTTGCAGAGCGAAGGTCTATATCGAATCGTTAAGGACTACGTACCTCAGAACGCTCTCAGTAAAAAGAACAGCGGAAGGTCATGGATGTACGGCTACAATGAGCAGTATGACATGGTCGTTATATCTAGGAACGGAGAGATAGGGGATATTATAAATATCTCAGGTCTATACATTGCCTTGCCTAAGGCACCTAAGGAGTGCTATAGTAGGAGCAACGCTGCCACTCAGCAGTACTGGGAGAGACAGGACCTACCAAAGGAGTTGTTGAAGATACAGTCAATCTTCCATTGGAACGAGATGCCTGCTGAGTTTAAGGACAGGTGGGTGGACTACATTGAGGATGAGTTCAACAGGCGTGAGGATGGGATGTGGTTCATGAATGATGGTCAGCCAACATACATAACAGGATCTCATTACATGTACTTGCAGTGGTCTAGCATTGACGTGGGATACGCAGACTATCGTGAGGCAAACCGTATATTCTTTATCTTCTGGGAGGCATGCAAGGCAGACATGAGAGCATTTGGTATGATCTACCTAAAGATTAGACGTTCAGGGTTTTCGTTCATGTCATCATCTGAGTGCGTTAACATAGCCACTCTTGCTCGTGATTCTCGTGTTGGTATACTATCAAAGACAGGTGCTGATGCTAAGAAGATGTTCACTGACAAGGTGGTGCCAATTAATAGCAGGCTACCATTCTTCTTCAGACCTATCATGGATGGTATGGACAAGCCTAAGACTGAGCTTGCCTACCGGGTACCAGCATCAAAGATTACAAAGAAGAACATGTCTACTGTCGGAGACAATGATGTGCTTGGACTAGATACTACCATTGACTGGAAGAACACTGAGGAGAACTCTTACGATGGTGAGAAGCTATTGTTCTTGGCACATGATGAGAGTGCTAAGTGGACTAAGCCAAATAATATCCTCAACAACTGGAGGGTAACTAAGACCTGTCTCAGGGTGGGTAGCAAGATTATTGGCAAGTGTATGATGGGATCTACATCTAATGCGTTAAGCAAGGGTGGAGACAACTACAAGAAGCTATACGAGGACTCAAATGTTTTAAATAGAAACGCTAATGGACAGACTAAGAGTGGACTATACTCTCTATTTATACCAATGGAGTGGAACATGGAGGGATTCATTGATAGGTATGGCATGCCTGTACTTAGAAAGCCTTCTGCTCCTATACTTGGTGTTGACAACCAGATGATTAAAAATGGTGCTATAGACTACTGGGAGGCAGAGGTGGACTCATTGAAGAGTGATGCAGATGCGCTTAACGAGTTCTATAGACAGTTCCCTCGCACGGAGTCACATGCGTTTAGGGATGAGAGTAAGTCATCAATATTTAACCTCACTAAGATATACCACCAGATAGACTACAACGACTCTATGATTGAGGGTCAGCTAGTGACACGTGGTGGGTTTCATTGGAAGGATGGTGAGAAGGATACCAAAGTTATATGGACACCTGACCAGCGTGGCAGGTTCTTAATTAGCTGGGTTCCTCCTACCAATATGCAGAACAATGTAATTACAAGGAACGGAATGAAGTACCCTGGGAATGAACACCTTGGGTCATTTGGCTGTGACCCATATGACATCTCTGCCGTAGTAGGTGGGAGAGGATCTAACGGGTCGCTGCATGGTATGACTAAGTATCATATGGACGATGCGCCTGCAAACCAGTTCTTCTTGGAGTACATAGCTAGACCACAGACTGCGGAGATATTCTTTGAGGATGTGCTGATGGCGTGTATCTTTTATGGTATGCCTGTGCTTGCGGAGAACAACAAGGCACGTATACTGTACCACTTTAAGAACAGGGGCTACAGAGCGTTCTCATTGAACAGGCCCGATAGGGTACTAAATAAGCTCAGTAAGACAGAGCGAGAGCTAGGGGGTATACCTAACTCATCTGAAGAAGTTAAGCAGGCCCATGCCTCTGCAATTGAGTCCTACATCGAGAAGTTCATTGGGTTCGATATGACCTCTACATATAGACCATCTGATGAGATAGGCACGATGCCATTCACTAGGACGCTTGAGGACTGGGCAAAGTTTGATATTAACGATAGAACGAAGCATGATGCGTCTATCAGTTCGGGGTTAGCTATAATGGCAAATCAAAAACATGTATATTTACCAGATAAAAAAGAATCGAAAATTAGTGTTAATTTCGCGAAGTACGCTAACACTGGAAATCAAAGTCAAATTATTAGATGAAAGATGTCGTAGTCAATATATCTTCAACAGCATTTCCAAGCCAGTTTGTTTCTGATTCGGAGAAAGCTACGCCTGAGTTTGGTCTTCAGGTAGGTCAAGCCATTCAGTACGAGTGGTTCCGGAAAGATGGCAGTAATTGTAGATACTATAATCAGTGGGCTGAGTTTCATCGCTTGCGTTTATACGCACGTGGTGAGCAGTCCATTCAAAAATATAAGAATGAGTTAGCCGTAGATGGTGACTTGTCTTACCTAAACCTAGACTGGACTCCAGTACCTATCCTTCCAAAGTTTGTAGACATTGTCGTTAATGGCATGAATGACAGACTCTTTAAGGTTAAGGCGTACTCACAGGATGCGATGTCTCAGGCAAAGCGTAGTAAGTATCAGGACATGATTGAGAGCCAGATGCTTGCTAAGGATCTGCTTTTAAAGATACAGGGAGAGACAGGCGTTGATCCGTTTGTAACAAACCCAGAGGAGCTACCTCAGACTGATGAGGAGCTATCACTATACATGCAGCTTAAGTATAAGCCTGCAATTGAGATAGCAGAAGAGGAGGCTATCAATACAATATTTGATGAGAACCACTACCAGGATACACGCAAGCGTATTGACTATGACCTTGCAGTAATTGGCATTGGTATAGCGAGGCATCAGTTCCTACTAGGAGCTGGAGTTGAGGTGTCATATGTTGACCCAGCGAATGTTGTGTACAGCTACACTGAAGATCCATTTTTTCAAGACTGCTTTTATTGGGGAGAGATAAAGACTCTTCCTATAACAGAGCTACTAAAGATTGACCCTACTCTTACCCCTGAGCAGCTAGAAGAGATATCTAAATACTCTCAGAGCTGGTACGATTACTACAATGTGGCTAGATTCTATGAGAACAGTATGTTCAGTAGAGATACTTGCACACTACTTTACTTCAACTATAAGACCACTAAGAAGATGGTCTACAAGAAGAAGATTCTTGAAGGTGGTGGTACTCGTGTCATAGAGAAGGATGACAAGTTCAACCCTCCTGTAGAGATGATGGATGAGGGCAAGTTTGAGAAGTTGGAGAAGACCATTGACGTATGGTACGATGGTGTTATGGTGATGGGTACTAACTTCTTATTGAAGTGGGAGATGTCTGAGAACATGGTTAGACCAAAGTCTGCCTCTCAGCATGCAATACCAAACTATGTAGCGGTAGCACCACGGATGTATAAGGGTGCCATTGAGTCGTTGGTGAGAAGGATGATACCTTTCGCTGACTTGATTCAGTTGACTCACCTGAAGCTACAGCAGGTCATTGCACGTACTGTGCCTGATGGTGTGTTCATTGATGCGGATGGGTTGAATGAGGTTGACTTGGGAACAGGTGCGGCTTACAACCCAGAGGATGCACTAAGACTATACTTCCAGACTGGTAGTGTCATTGGCAGAAGCTATACTCAGGATGGTGAGTTTAACAATGCACGAGTTCCTATTACGCAGCTTACATCTAACTCAGGATCTGCTAAGACTCAAATGTTGATTGCTAACTACAATCACTACCTTGATATGATTCGGTCTGTGACTGGACTTAACGAGGCTAGGGATGGATCTACTCCTGACCCTAATGCGCTAGTAGGTGTACAGAAACTTGCAGCACTTAACTCTAATACAGCTACAAGACATATCCTTGAGAGTGGTCTATTTATCTATAGGTCTCTTGCTGAGGCACTTACATATCGTGTTGCTGACATATTGCAGTACGCTGACTTCAGGGATGACTTTGCTAATAAGATTGGTAAGTACAATGTATCTATCTTGAATGACATCAAGGACCTATACCTATACGACTTTGGTATCTTCATTGAGATTTCTCCTGATGAGGAGCAGAGAGCTCAGCTTGAAGCGAATGTTCAAATGGCATTGTCTAAGGGAGATATTAATCTTGAGGATGCTATTGACATTAGAGAGCTTAAGAATCTTAAGCTTGCCAACCAGCTACTTAAAATGAAGAGAATTAAGAAGCAGGAGCGAGAAGAGAAGATGATGATTCAGAAGCAGGACATGATGGCTCAGCAGCAGATGCAGTCTCAAGAGTTTGCTGCTCAGGCAGCTATGCAACAGCTTCAGTTGGATACCCAATCTAAGATGCAGATTAAGCAGGCAGAGGTGGCATTCGACATTGAGAAGCTAAAGGCAGAGGCAGATCTTAAGAGAATGCTAATGGCTGAAGAGTTTAGTTATCAGATGCAGATTGCTGGTGTTAAGGAGACCGCACTTGCGGATAGAGATACGATGAAGGAAGAGTCTAAAGCCAAGCGTATCAGTCAGCAGAATTCTGAGCAGTCTAAGTTAATTAATCAGAGGAAGAATAACTTACCTCCATTGAGTTTTGAGTCCAACGAGGACTCGCTTGATGGGTTCGACATGGCAGAGTTTGAGCCACGTTAAAAAAAAATATATATTTGTAACATAAAATCTAATAAAATGGAAATCAAAGTAAGATCACTAGATGGAATTGAGCCAAAGAGTGTACAGGAAGTAGAGAAAGAACTACTTGAAAAACATGAAATGGAGATTAATAGTGAAGTGCAATTGGATACTTCTAGTATTGACAATGCAGTTCAAGAGAGTGCTCCTGAAGAGGAGGAGTTATCTGAAGAAAAAGTTCTTTCATATATTGGAAAAAGATACAATAAGCAAATCAATTCATTTGATGAGTTGATGGATCAGAGACAGAGCAATGAAGAATTGCCTGAGGATGTTGCAGCTTATTTGAATTATAAGAAGGATACTGGTAGAGGATTTGATGATTTCCTAAAGCTTAGGAAAGACTACGATTCAATGGACCAGAATCAACTTCTTAAAGAGTACCTTGCAGATACGCAGCAGAATTTAGACGAAGAGGACATTGATGTCTTGATGGAGGATTACACCTACGATGAAGACCTAGATGATGAGTCAAAGATTAAGCATGTAAAGATTGCAAGAAAGAAAGCTATTGCCGAGGCTAAGAAACATTTCAATTCTCAGAAAGATAAATATAAGCTTCCGCTTGAGTCAAGTGGTATGGGCTTATCTCCAGAAGAGAAGGAAGAGTTTGAGGCTTACCGTCAGTATACAAAACAGTCAAAGACTGTAGAGGAGGAAGGTAATCGAAAGCGTAGATGGTTCGACCAAAAGACAGATGAGGTTTTTAGTAAAGACTTCAAAGGATTTGAGTTTGACATTAACGATAAGAAGATTCTATTTACTCCGGCATCTGGTTCAGAATTAAAGAGTGCTCAGTCGAGTCCATTAAACTTTGTTAATAAGTTCTTGGATGACAGTGGACTAATTAAGGATGCTGCTGGATACCACAGGTCTTTGTCTATCGCAATGAATCCTGAGAAGTTTGCCAAGTTCTTTTATGAGCAAGGGCAAGCGGATGCTACCGATGACGTTTTACGTAAGACCAAAAATATAAATATGTCTGAGCGTAGAGCTCCTGAGGTTGTTAATAAGGGTGGGATGCAGGTGAAGGCGGTTGCGCCAGACTCTGGAAAGGGTCTAAAAATCCGCAGTATTAAAAGAATGTAACAACTAAAAACAAAAAAAACAATGGCAGTATTAAATTCTCCTGGGTTCCAATTGCAGCCGAGTGCTGAGCAGGTTCCCTTATCAACAAACTACATTACCAACTTCGACTTCTTGAACCAGTATCTACCTGATACTTACGAGAAAGAATTTGAGCGTTACGGTAACCGTACAGTAGCTTCCTTCCTAAGAATGGTAGGAGCTGAAATGCCTTCCAACTCTGACATGATCAAGTGGGCTGAGCAAGGTCGTTTGCATACTAAGTATGTGAACTGTGATTCATCTGCGGCAGCTGCTGCTGATTCCGCAACTATTACTGTTTCTGATGCTAACGTAACCGCTATTGCGATCCGTGCTGGACAGACTGTATTTATCTCTGATAATGCTACAGGTCTTTCTAACAAGGGTATCGTTACCGCTGTTAACACTTCTGCTGACACTTTCGATGTAGCTTACTACGAAGCTGGAGGACAGACTTTCTCTGGAGATGCTGTTCTTTCAGTATGGATTTATGGTTCTGAATTTAAGAAAGGAACTGTTGGAATGATCGGATCTTTGGAAGCTGAAGATGAATTCTTCGACAACTCTCCAATCATCATCAAGGACAAGTATGCAGTATCTGGTTCTGACATGGCTCAGATTGGATGGGTAGAAGTAACTACTGAGAATGGTGCGACTGGATACCTTTGGTATTTGAAGTCTGAGCACGAGACTCGTCTACGTTTCGAAGACTATCTTGAGACTGCAATGATTGAAGCGGTTCCTGCTGAGGCGGGGTCTGGTGTAGCTAACGCTGGCTTGAACCCAATATATGGTAACAAAGGTTCTGAAGGTATCTTCTATGTTGTTAACAATCGTGGTAACGTATGGGGTGGTGGTAACCCAACTACTCTTTCTGATTTTGATAGCATCATCTCTCGTCTTGACAAGCAGGGATCTATCGAAGAGAACGTAATCTTCTTGAACAGAGCATTCAGCTTTGACATTGACGATATGTTGGCAGCTCAGAACAGCTATGGTTCAGGTGGTACTTCTTATGGTCTATTTGACAATGATGAGAAGATGGCCTTGAATCTTGGATTCACTGGTTTCCGTAGAGGTTATGACTTCTATAAGTCTGACTGGAAGTACTTGAACGATCCTACCATGCGTGGTGGTTTACCAACTGGTGCATCCGCAACTGGTACCGTAACTGGTCTATTGGTTCCTGCTGGTTCTACCACTGTGTATGACCAAATCCTTGGTAAGAATGCTAAGCGTCCATTCTTGCACGTTCGTTACAGAGCGTCTGAGACTGAAGATCGTAGATACAAGACTTGGATCACAGGTTCTGCCGGTGGTGCACAGACTAGCGATCTCGATGCAATGGAGGTCAACTTCTTGTCTGAGCGTTGTGTATGTACCTTGGGTGCAAACAACTTCGTGTTGTTCAGATACGGAGCCTAATTGTAAATAATATGGAGGGGCCGATTGGCCTCTCCTTTACATTTAAACAAAAGAAACGATGGCAAAGAAAGGAATAGGACCTGGTCCTAAACAAAGTAAACCTGCGGCAGGTAGTAGAACTGATTCAGCTGGGATGCAGTATTTTGGAAAACAAGTTGCTAGTGCAATGAGTGCACAAAAGCCTGCTGCTGCAAAGAAGCCTGCTCCTAAAAAGCCTGCTGCTCCTGCACCTGCTCCTAAAAAAGCTGCTGCTCCTGCGCCTGCTGTTGCAGCAAAGAAGCCTAGCACTATTAATAAAAGAGCACCGTTAATGGATGTTAATCTTGGTAAGGGGTATAAGATGTCAATTGATACTACAAGTATGAATAAGCCAGATGAACAGACCTATAACTATATGGTTAGGAATGCAGCTGGAAAGGTTACATCAAAGGGAAACATAGCTAAGACTGAAGGTAAGTTTGGAGCTAGTCAAGTAGTTAAAAAGCTTAAGGCAAAGAAGTAACAATTAACTGAGGGGGTCGCTGTGGCTCCCTCTATTTTAAATCTTTAAATCTAATCAAATGAAAAAAGCAGTAATAAGTTCTGACAAAGTCTATAAACTAAAAGGAGAGTCTGCTCCTTTATCATTCACTTTACCATCAAGGAATACTAGAAGGTACCCACTCCTTTACTTTGATGAAGACAATAATGTCAACAGGACATTAAGGTATGCTATCAATCAGAAGTCTCCATTCGAGGATGAGCAAGATGGTAACGCAATCGTAGAGCCAATCGTATTTGAGAATGGCTTCCTATCAGTTCCAAGAACTAACCCAGTACTACAGCAGTTCCTACACTATCACCCACTAAATGGTATCTCATTTATTCAAGTGGACTATGAGAAGGATGCAGCCAAGGAAGTAGAGAAGCTTACAGCTGAAGTAGATGCATTGATTGAAGCACGTCAACTTAGTGTGGATCAGCTCGAAACAATCTCTAGAGTTTTGTTTGGTAAAGATCCAAACAAGTCCACAACATCTGAGCTTAAGCGTGATATTTTGATTTACGCAAAGAGAGATCCAAGAGGGTTCTTGAATATCCTACATGATCCAATGCTAAAGCTTCAGTCAAACATACACGTATTCTTTGAGAATAAGTTGTTAACATTTAGGAATAACAACAAGGAAGTGTGGTTTAATACCCCTTCAGTAAAGAAGAAAATGCTTACCGTATCTTATGGTGAGGACCCATACTTTGCCGTGTCTCAATTTTTAAAGACAGATGATGGCATTGATGCTTTGAAAATGTTAGAAAATAATTTAGATTTGTAAAGTAGTCTTTCATATTTTGTGTTGAATGTTTAAAAACGGGGGTGTAATAACACCCTCTTTTTTTTTGTTTATATTTGTAAAAAGACTAGAATGATCAACTCAGTTCGAAATACCGTATTGGCAATTCTGAACAAGAATAATTACGGATACATCTCCCCCTCTGACTTCAACCTGTTTGCCAAGCAGGCTCAGCTAGAAATCTTTGAGGAGTACTTCTCTGAGTATAACAATACTATTAATAAAGAGAATGCTCGTGTTTCAGGTACTGACTACGCAGATGTTAGAAAAGCTTTAGAGGAAGCGATTGAACTATTTGCTATGACATCTACTCTTACTCAATTTGCTGCTGCATCAAATAGATTTTATCTACCATCGGTAACTACGACTGGATTTGATTACTTCATGATCAGTAAAATTCTTTGTTATGATGGGTCTGGTGCAACTAGAGTATTCAAGGGAGAAGCAGATAAGGTAACTCATGGTAAGATTACAATGCTTATTAACTCTAACTTGACTGCTCCTACCGAAACATACCCAGCATATACTCAAGAAGGTAGCGTCCTAACGGTATATCCTGCTACTATAAATCTAGCGAATGAGGTGGATGCTGTTTACTTCAGGTATCCAAAGGATCCGAAGTGGACATTCACTACACTAACTAATGGTGAGCCTGTGTTCAATCAGTCGGCTGGTTTAGGATACCAAGACTTTGAGCTACCGATAGAGGATGAAATAAAATTAGTTACAAAAATTCTTCAGTATGCAGGAATGTCTATCCGTGAGATTGAGGCAGTTCAATTTGGTGGAGCTGAAGAACAAAAACAATCGCAATAATCATGGCATACATCAGTCAATATCAGTACTACGAAAATAATGGGGCTACTCCTGTAGACGCAAACTGGGGGTCATATCAGTATGTTAGTTTACAGGATATTGTCAACAACTTCCTGTTGATGTACGCTGGAAACCACTCATTGATTAATAATGAGGAGCGATATAAAATTCTGTTTCATGCCAAGAGAGCGATACAGGAACTAAACTATGATGCGTTTAAGCAGGTAAAAGTTCTTGAGATGACTGTCAATGATTCACTTAAGTACATTCTACCATCTGACTATGTCAACTGGGTTAGAGTGAACTTGTATAAGGATGGTTACTTGAGACCACTTACTGAGAACATTCAAGTACTTTCTTCTTTGGCTTACCTTCAGGACCAAACTGGTAAGATATTATTTGATCAGCAAGGTAACGCCTTGTCCCCTGAGTTCTCTGAGATTGACTTACAGAGGTTAGAGGGTATCAAGAAAAGTATATACTTAAATCCTCAGAGCGGATACGATGGTGAAGAGGGATGGGATTTGGGTGATGGCAACTGGTGCTTTGAGTATGGACTAGGCCAGAGATATGGCCTAAACACTGAGACTGCTAACTTCAACCCTACCTTTAATATTGATGCGAAGAGTGGTGTGATTAACTTTAACTCAGACATGTATGGTCAGTCTGTAATATTAGAGTACATATCTGATGGGATGGAGAATGGGAATGATGCTAGTGTTAGTGTAAATAAATTGTTTGAAAAATTTATTTATGCGTACATTACGTATGAAATCCTAAACTCAAAGCTTGGCGTACAGGAGTACATTGTAAACCGTGCAAGAAAAGAGAAGACTGCTCTGCTTAGAAATTCTAAAATAAGATTGAGTAACATTCACCCAGGAAGACTATTAATGAATCTACGTGGCATGGACAAGTGGTTGAAATAATATGACTAACATCACAAGAAATTTCATAGCTGGAAAAATGAATAAGGTCGTTGATGAACGACTAATTCCTGATGGAGAATATATTGATGCGCTTAATATCCGCATGGGTTCTACTGAGAACTCTGAGATTGGTGTCATTGAGAATACTAAGGGTAATAGCAAGTTAACTACAGTTAAGTATGTTGATGGGACATTACTAAGTTCTTCAGCTAGATGCATAGGCACTATAGCGGACAACACAAACGAAACTATCTATTGGTTTATTCATGACTCCAACTTTCCAGTAGGTGCTACAGGTAAGCTTGATATGATTGTGTCATTCAACGTGTACAACAACATATTGACCTATCACCTGATTAGCATCAACGATGGAGGCGGAGACAATACCACACTAAACTTTAACTCTGAGTATTTAATCACAGGGGTAAATATTATTGACAACTTAATATTCTTCACTGATGACTACAACCCACCAAGGGTAGTAAACATACTGAAGAACTATGCAGATCCTGTTGGCAACATAGACCAGTTCAGTGCTGAGTCTATTCTTGTTATTAAGAAGCCACCGGTTCAATCTCCTAGTGTTGAGTTAATTACTACAGGTAACCAAAATAACTTCTTAGAGAGCAGGTACATATGCTTTGCGTATCGATACGAGTATGAGGATGGAGAGTACTCTGCCACATCTCAGTGGTCTGCTCCTGCGTTTCAGCCTAAGCCATTTAGCTTTAGCATCAACAGCTACCTCAATGAGGGTATGCAGAATCAGTTTAATGCTGCTAGAGTAACTTACAATACAGGGGGTCCACTTGTAGTTGGTATTGACTTATTGTTTAAGGAGACCAACAGCAATGTGATAAAGGTTATTGAGAAGCTTAACAAGACTGATTTAGGATTTACAGACAACGAAGACCGTACGTACACATTTACAAATAGTAAGATATTTACCATTCTACCTGATAGTGAACTACTTAGGTTGTACGACAACGTACCTTTACTAGCTAAGGCTCAAACCATCATGGGTAACAGACTCATGTATGGTAACTATGTTGAGGGATATGACATGGTGGATGCTAATGGTAATACAGTAAAGCTTGAGTACTCTGCTGCATTGATATCTGATGAGATTGACAACTCTGAGATAATAAATTCTCTTACCTCAGGGACCTATAATTTTGGCGGCCCTGAGACTATTCCTAGCTCAGTGGTATTGTTAGACCTTATGCCATTTGAATTGGTTACAGGGGCCTCTATCACGCTAGACATAACCTTTGATCATGAGGGATTCTCAGGTAGTACTCCATTCCCTACAGAGACTAATAATAGTATATCTCTTAACTTCTCATTTGTGCTGCCTAGGTCTTACGCATCAGTGTATGAGTTGGCAAGTAGTATTGAGTTTCAGGAATCCATAGGTAACTCTGGTAATGTTCAGACTGTAGCAAACTCTTGTAATGGAACTACATTTACCGATCAGTTTAACTGCTCTGTTCTAAACAACTTAGATGCTTTGATTAAGTATCAGAGCGGTATTGGGTCTGCTGGTCAGGGGCTAGGGATTATTACATCTCCTGCAAGCCCATACATAGGCATACAATTGCTTGCAATGAGGTATGTCAACAATACAACTACTCCAACAATAAATGTATACGAGTACTATGAGTTCACTAATGTTAATGCATCCTATCAGAAGATAAACTCTCCAAGAAGTTTGCATAGCAACAGGGGTTACGAGATTGGTATCGTGTACATGGATGACTTCAACAGGTCAACAACTGCTTTAGTTAGTCCAAACAATACCGTTCACGTACCATGCTCAGCATCGGATACAAAGAACTCAATACAAGTTACTATACCTGCAACTCAGAAGGCACCTTATTGGGCAACACGATATAAGTTTGTTATCAAGCCTGATGAAGAGAATTACGATACGATATACAGTACAATATTCTTTAATGATCCACTGACTAACAATGTGTTCTTCTTGCTTGAGGGTGAGAATGCCAGGAAGGTTCAGCAGGGAGATAGACTAATTGTAAAGGCTGATACTAATGGCCCTACACAAAGTTGTGTGTACACTACTGTGCTTGAGAAAGAGTCTCAGGTAGAGGGATTTATTGAGATACCAAGTGAGTTGGACCCAGCGGTTAATATCCCTGTGCCAGCTGGTGTATATATAAAAATCCTTCCAAATAACTTTTCTGTAGTTAAGAGTCAAGACGATATTATAGCTCCGGGTACTGTTCAAGTAGATGAGAATAATGGAGGGGACTACCCAAAACTAGCGTATCCAATGAATTCTAAGAGCGTGGCTGGGTACAATCCTTCTAACCCTAGCTGGGTATATGAGGATTACACTGTCCCTGCTGGAAGTAGAATAAAGATAAACCTAAAGTTCCAAAGACTTGGTGTAGGTAAGGGTAATGGGGATTGTGAAACTAGAATATATACTCTAGAGAAAACCATGATTGCATCTGCTGACTATGACAGCATGGTGGATTGGTTTAATGGGGACAATGTTCAGGTAGTCCTTGATGAAGGTGTTCAGGATGTAGGAGGAGATGGATGTGTAATTCAGAATGACTACATATCTTCAGTCTATAATTATACTACAGGAACAGCAACAGCTGCTATTACTGATCCTGCAACATGTACCAACAAGTATCGATTTGCTAGGAACACAGTCACTAATGAGCTGTCACTTGTTATGTCTGGTACAGTTCGTTGTACTGGTACACTTTATAGAAATGCTAGAAGGTCTACTATTATCGCTACGTTTGAGGTGTTCCGTGCTGACTCAACTATTATATTTGAGACTGAGCCATCTGATGCGTTGGCAGATATATTCTTTGAGAATGAATTATCTCTACCTATTGTCAATGGATACCACACTGGTAATGTTCAGAATCAGACAATATCAGCATCAGCTATTATTGACACTAACTTCTTTAACTGCTTCTGCTTTGGTAACGGAGCGGAGAGCTATAAGATTCTTGACTCAATTATTGGCAAGACACTTACGTTTGGTAACAGGGTAACTGCCGTATCTGCTCAGGACTACCGAAGGATTAGGAGGTTTGCAGATATGACCTATAGTGGTGTCTACAACTTTGAGAACAATGTCAATAAGCTCAATGAGTTTAACCTTGGTCTACTTAACTATAAGTACCTTGAGGTATCATTTGGACCCATCTATGTATTAGATGGTCGTGAGACAGACATACTTGTATTACAGGAGGATAAGATATCTTATGTTCTTGCTAGTAAGAATTTAATTTCTGACTCAGCAGGAGGTGGTGCTATATCATCAGTCCCTGAGATACTTGGTACTCAGATAGCTAGACAAGAAGAGTTTGGAATTAGCTTCCACCCGGAGAGTTATGTGCAGTGGGGATACGATAGATTCTTTACAGATGTAAAGCGTGGTGCGGTCATCCAGTTGAGAGGTAATGACTTAGCTGTAATATCTGAGATGGGTATGAGAACTTGGTTCAGAGATGAGTTCATTGATTCATTCAATACTCAGAAGCTAGGTGGATACGATCCGTATCTAAATGAATACGTTTTAAGCACCAACTCAGAGGAGCTTCCTAGACCATTCGATTGTTTGTCATGTGGTGTTGCTCAGACATTTACTATACCTACTGGGAATTCGCAATCTTATTGCGTTGACTTAGGCCAGGCTGTTGGACTTACGACATTAACTTATAGTGTTCCTGCTGGGTCTACTGCATCGTTTACTGTATCAGTAACTTACAATGGTGTCACTCAGACATCTGGTGCTGTAACTACATCAGGGTCATTGCAGTTTAATAAGAACTCTAACTCTGTTAATGAAAGCACAGTTGTAATAACCGCATCCAATCCATTGGAGATAACGGTAAGACATAGCTGCCCAGTTCAAGCGTCTCTAACTATTGTTAATGTTACCCTCACTAGTGTTGTTGATGCGGGTAAGTTTATCCACAATCAGTACAGATATACCGATGGAGCCTTTGTGTCTCCGTTACAATCTACTCTTGTTACATTTGCTACAGGTGGTTCAAGTCCTGTGGTATCTCAATACAATACAATTGTAGGGGCAGAAGGAACAGCAGGTATACCAACAGGAGGATCAAGCTTACAGATTATATCTAATAAAATTGACTTTGATACATTTGATTTTGTGTTAGGTGAAGACAAGTTTAGATATCTTCGTAGCAATACGCTATACGGAAATAATTCTGCTGACATTGCATCATTGATTGCCGCGTCTACAGTAGTTAGTCCAATAACCGGAAGTGCTGGGTTCTACTCAGGATCATTCGTTGTGCCTAGTAGTGGAAATTATCTCTATCTAATTTGGGATTACAGAAATTCATTACCTCTAACTCTTTGCTACTCTAATACAAATACGCTATCTGCATGCTGCGGCTGCGAATAACCAATTTAATATGGCAACATCAGGAACATTTTATTTAGATGCCCCATCACTTAGTACTGCTTCGGTGGTATACTCAAATGCTGCGCTTACTACAGTTGCTGCAAATGGTTTCTATTCGGATGGGTCTATTGTTAGAGAGCAAGTATCTGGAGCATTATTGCCTCAGCAAGCTTGCCCTGCTTGTGCCGTCCCATGTGGTGGTACAATAAGTGCTAGTGGAGCGCAGGGTATATACTATCTAAATGTAAACCTTGACTCTCCCATAGGGGCTGTAGTTGTTGAGTTTGACCCATTATCTATACCTGACGGAATAGTAGCGGTATACGATAGTACTGTTTATAACGGAGTATCATCTACTAACTATGGATGGTTACAGGGTACAGCAGGATTAGCCACATACCTTGGTGAGACTGCGTCAGATTGTGGCATAGTAGCAGGATCTCCTTATACTTTAAATGAATTTCAATATGATGGCACCTCATTTGTTTCATTAGGAACAACAGAATCAGTAACCATACTTTCAGGTCAGTCAGAATTAACTGCAACAGACCCAGGAAATACTGTAATGGTAATACCAAAGACTGCGGCTGTCCCATCAATACTGAATCTTAGCTTTATTGGACCATGCTCAGGAACTGTTTTTAATATTTCAGTAGCTTGTCCAGCTGCATTACCATCGTTTGATTCAAGCACAATGAGTGCTACTAGTACGTTG
>Ga0208795_1000682_pt1 | contig 16308 bp, 20 predicted proteins | sample CB_VirMetaG_6_FD_184541 | JGI IMG/M metagenome (GOLD analysis project Ga0208795, IMG submission 184541) | Freshwater to marine saline gradient viral communities from Chesapeake Bay - CB_1508_2 Viral MetaG (SPAdes) (version 4) | ecosystem: Environmental > Aquatic > Marine > Coastal | place: USA... | reverse complement strand
TAGTTATATTGCGACTAAAGTAAGTACATCTACCTTCAATTCCGCTTTAGCAAATACCAACTCTTATATTGCTACCGTTTCTGTTACTGAAAGAACAGCATTAGCTAATACCAACTCTTATATTGCTACCGTTTCTGCTACTGAAAGAACAGCATTAGCTAATACCAATAGTTATATTGCGACTAAAGTAAGTACATCTACCTTCAATTCCGCTTTAGCTAATACCAACTCTTATATTGCTACTAAAGCAAATATAGCATCACCAACATTTACAGGAACTCCAGCAGCTCCTACAGCAGCGGCGGCGACCAATACAACTCAAATCGCTACTACAGCATTTGTTAGAACCGAAATTACAAATTTAGTAGACTCTGCACCAAGCACTCTAGATACACTAAATGAGTTAGCAGCAGCTTTAGGAGATGATCCTAACTTTGCTACTACTGTAACAAATAGTATTGCTAGTAAATTTTCTTCAGCCAATGTTACAATTACAGCAACACCAGGCGATGTAACAACATCATTAGGAACATTAACTCCAGCTGATAGTATAGTAGCCAATCCAAACGGTTATTTAACGTTTAATATTGGTGGAACTAGTTATAAAGTACCTTATTTTACTTAATATAATAAATATTATAAATAAATGAAAGGAGAATGACTATGAATGTACAAGACAGTTTAAGTGATGCTTTACGGCATTTGGAAAATAACGAGACTTCTAAGTTTAGAGATATTATTAATGATGTTCTTGCATTCAAAGCAAACGAAAAAATAGATTCAGAGAAAATGCGTATTGCATCTACTCTATACAGTTCCGAGGAAGATTCTTATGAAAACGCTTAAACAACTCAGAAAGATCCAAGAAGCTGGCGCTGACGATTATGTTGTCGATCCAGATGACGACGAAGAAGCACTAGAATATCAGCCTAGATCTGATGGTGAGATTGAGTTTGTTGATTTACACTCTGTTGAAGTAAGCAATCATCCAGCTGCTCCAGAAGATCAACATGTAGCTAAGACATCACACAACAAACATAAAGGTGCTGAACATCCTGGTGAACCAGTAGTAAAACAAGGTACTTCTGGTGACGTAAAATTTGCTAAGTTTAGAGAGAAAATTACAAAAACACCTCTTCGTAAAGGTGATAAGAGACAGGGTGACTTCAAGGCAGGTTCTGTAAAAGAAGAAGTTGAACTTGATGAAGCATGGCCATACGTCAAGAAAGTTACGAAGAAACAACTTCGTGATTTAGAAGATCGTAACGAACATGGTCTAGTTGCTCTAAAACTTGCCCAGTCTTTTGGTACTCCTATTGAAGTCAAGAAAATTCAAGACATCAATAAGCGACATGATATGAAAGGTCACATAGATTATAAAGACCAAAAAGAAAGAGATGCTATTGCTAGTAAATATAGGAAAATGGCAGAAGAAGTTGAGTTTATTGAAGAAGCAGAACAAGTAGTTACTCTACCAAAGGGAGTTGGTTTCTATGATACAACAAATTATCCTATTGGTGGTAAATTTGATAGAGTTACCGATTCAAATGGTTTAAAGGTCACAGTAAAAAGAAGATTTAAATTATACAAAGGAACCGATACTGAAGGTATGACTTCTGATGGTAAAAAGGTTGCTTTTCAAATGCGTTTAGCAAAAGAAGAAGTTGAGTTTATTGAAGAAGCAGTAAAAGCAGGAACAATTAAATTAGAGAACGGCAAGTCAGTAAAGGTAACAAAAGAAGATGCTGATGCATTCAATGCTGTTCTCAAAGAATTAAATCCGGAAAATCGTAAGCGTATGGAAAGTGAAATGATGAAAGATGAAAAATCCTATAAAAATATGCTTACATTTGCAAAGAGGACAATGTGATGCCAGTAACAAATAATCATAAAAAACCTGCTGGATATGTAGTTTTTAGAACTACTGCTACTGATGGTTTGAAACTTAATACAGCAAATGGTAAACAAGGAGCCAATGCTATTGGTGAGACTGTTGGTGAAATGGTAATATCAGAAGTGATGTGGAGCGTAGATGGTACAAATAATTGGAACGTAAAAAGAGGTTCTAATACTGTCGCTGTATTTGCTGGTAGTGGATATCATGATTATCAAGCGAGTGGAATGCAATTAGAACTTAATGACGCACAAAGAACATCGAACGTAGATATTACACTTTCTGGTGGCAACGGCGTTATTATCTTAAAAATGCATAAGAAGTCAGGAGAATAATATGAAACTCATCACGGAAGTACTTGACATCGGTTATGTGACCGAAGCCAATGAGAATGGTGAGAAAGATTTTTATATTGAAGGCATCTTTATGCAGGCCAACAAACAGAACCGTAATGGTCGTATCTATCCTACAGATATTCTTGAAAGAGAAGTAAATAGATATAACAAAGAATATGTAATGAAGAATCGTGCGTTTGGTGAACTAGGTCATCCCAGTGGACCAACCATTAATCTTGAAAGAGTATCACATATGATTAAAGAACTTTACCAAGATGGAGATAACTTCATGGGTAAAGCGAAGATTATGGATTCACCTTACGGTAATATCGTAAAAAACTTAATCAAAGAGGGTGCCACTATTGGTGTTTCATCAAGAGGTATGGGTACTCTTAAACAGAAAAATGGTGTCAACGAGGTACAAAAAGATTTTTATCTTGCTACCGCAGCCGACATCGTTGCAGATCCTTCCGCACCAGATGCATTTGTTCAAGGTATTATGGAAGGGGTTGAATGGATTATGAAAGGTGGGAAGTGGACACAAAGATTTGTGGAGCGTTCTCAATATGATATCAAGAAAGCCAATAAAGCTGAACTTGAACAAACAAAATTGCGTATCTTCGAGGATTTCCTGAAGAAACTTTAATGTAAATATGATAATTTATAAATAATTTAAAAACAAAAAGGAGCGTGTAAATGTCCGATAAGAATCTAGAAGTTCTTGAAGACGACTCTGAAGATCTTCAGGAATTTAAAGCTTCAATGGGCGATCCCTCAATGGTTGCAGATCCTGCACCAACGAAGGACTCCTCACGTCCTGCTGATAAGGACGGCGGAGAGAAAAAGCCTGTTGCTCAAGGAAATTCACCCAAGACAAAGGTCGGCATGATTAATGCCATGATGACAAAAATGCATGGTATGAAGAAAGAAGATCTTTATGCTGCATATTCAAAGATGATGGGTGAAGAGACTGAAGCAAATGAAGAAGATATCGTAGAAGATATCGAGACCTCAGAACCAATCACTGTAACAAGAGATGACATCGATCTAGAAGATGATGTTAAAGCTCTATTCGGCAACGAAGATCTTTCAGAAGAGTTTAAAAATAAAGCAACCACAATTTTTGAGGCTGCTGTAATCACTAAAATTAATGAAAAACTCTTCGAACTATCAGAAAAGATTGAAGCCTATAATCTAATCGAATCTCAAAAGAATCACGAAGACATGGTAGAAAAGATAGATTCCTATCTTGACTACGTAGTCGAACAGTGGACCGATGAGAATCGTCTAGCTATGGAAAACGGGATTCGTACCGAGATCGCCGAAGAATTTATTGGCGGTCTAAAGAAACTTTTCGAAGAATCTTATATTGATATTCCAGAAGATAAGATAGATATTCTAGGCGATCTATCCGATAAGGTAGATGAACTAGAAGAAAGCCTTAACAAGGAAATCGAAAAAAATGTTGAACTCAATGATAAAATTGAAGTTCTTGTTAAAGATTCTATCGTTTCAGAAATTTCCGAAGATCTAACTGTTGCAAATAAAGAGAAGTTTAATGACTTAGCTTCTGCTGTTGAGTTTGTTTCAGAAGAAGACTATCGTGGTAAAGTTTCCATGATTAAGGAAAGTTACTTCGCTGATGAAGATAAGATTGAATCTATTATTGACGAAGAAGAACCACTTGAAGAAGAGGTTCGTAAGACTGTGACTGGAAGCATGGCACACTACGCTGCTGCTATTTCTAGAACTGTAAAGAAATAATGAATAATTATAAATAATAAAAACAATGGTACTAAAAAGGAGTTAATACCAATGCTAACTGAAGATCTAGTCAAGAAGTGGCAACCAGTTCTTGAGCATCCTGATCTCGCTGACATCAAGGATCCTCACAAGCGCGCTGTTACAGCCACACTTCTCGAAAACCAGGAGAAAGCTTCACGTGAAGCTGCCTTTGGTTCTGGCGGTTATCATATGCCAACACTACTAGGCGAAGCAGCACCAGCTAATGCTATGGGCGCTTCTTCTTCTACCGCTGGTGACGGTTCAGTCGATATTTTCGATCCTGTCCTCATTTCACTAGTTCGTCGCTCAATGCCAAATATGATCGCATACGATGTCTGCGGTGTCCAGCCAATGACTGGTCCAACAGGTCTAATCTTCGCGATGCGTTCACGTTTCTCAACTCAAGGTGGCACAGAAGCCCTCTATAACGAAGCAGTAACCACATTTAGTGCTTCTGCCGCTGGTAACACTGCATCACAGAGCGTTATTAACGACGCTGGTAATAATGCTCAATCTGGTAGCGATCCAACCGATCGTGCATCAGGCTCTGGGTATACCGTCGGCACTGGCATGACCACCGCTGAAGCAGAAGCTCTCGGCGATGGTTCTACGAACGCATTCCAACAAATGGCTTTCTCAGTTGAGAAGGTCTCTGTAACTGCTGTATCTCGCGCCCTTAAAGCTGAGTACACCATGGAACTAGCCCAAGATCTAAAGGCTATTCACGGTCTAGACGCAGAAACAGAACTAGCCAACATCCTATCTGCTGAAATCCTCGCTGAAATCAACCGCGAAGTAGTTCGTACAATCAACTATACCGCTACCGCAGGTGCTCAGGATAACGTAACAACCTCTGGTACTTTCAACCTAGACGTTGATGCAAACGGTCGTTGGTCAGTAGAACGCTTCAAGGGTCTAATCTTCCAGATCGAGCGCGACGCTAACCAAATCGCCAAGTCAACCCGGCGTGGTAAGGGTAACGTTCTAATCTGTGGTTCAGACGTAGCTTCTGCCCTACAGATGGCTGGTGTTCTTGATTACACCCCAGCACTCAGTTCCAACCTAAACGTAGACGATACAGGTAACACTTTCGCTGGTGTGCTAAATGGTCGTGTCCGCGTTTATGTTGACCCATACTTCTCAAGCGCCTCTGGTGATCAGTACTACACCATTGGTTACAAGGGTTCAAGCGCATTTGATGCTGGTCTCTTCTACTGTCCATATGTTCCACTACAGATGGTTCGTGCAGTCGGCGAGAATACCTTCCAGCCAAAAATCGGATTTAAGACTCGCTACGGCATCGTCGCTAATCCTTTTGCAACAACCGCTGCCGATGGTGCTATCTCTTTTGCGAAAAAGAATATCTACTATCGTACTGTTATCGTTTCAAACCTTATGTAATAATAAGATTGGGTTTAACCCAACGAGAACTAGAGGGGGCCCCGGCTCCCCTCTTTTTTTTATAAATAGTTGATATTATAAAGGATACATTGTATGGCAACCCCTGATAACAAAAACTTTTTAGGACAGACAGGTTTCAGATTGGTATTAGATAGAATACCAACAGTGTCATATTTTTCACAATCAGCTAGTATACCTCCAGTATCTATTGGTACTTCTAATCAAACCAATCCTTTTACTGATATTCCTCTTGCTGGAGAAAAAATTACATACTCTCCTTTTAACTTGACTTTTCGTGTAGACGAAGATATGATAAATTATCTAGAGATATATAATTGGTTAGTTGGATTAGGATCACCAGAAAATTTTGACCAATATAAAAACTTCCAACAACGTAGCAGAAATCAGAGAAACGTATCTGATGCTACTTTATCAATTCTATCAAGTAAATATAATCCTAATCTTCGTGTAAAGTTTCAGAATATGTTTCCCGAATCTCTATCTGAACTTACATTCTCAACTACTGCTACTGATATTGATTATCTAGAAGCCACTGTTACTTTTAGATATACTCTTTACACAATAGAGTCTGTGTGATATAATATATTTTTAATCGTGAATAAGGATTTAAATCTTGAAAATTGAAGATATTACCGAAGCTTGGAGAAAAGACGCTCCAATTGATAGTGTTGAACTAGATACAGAAAGTTTAAATATTCCTGTATTACATGCTAAGTATCTATCAATATTATATAAAGAAAGACTTAAACTCAAAAGTCTATTTTTAAAGAAAAAACAACTTGCCAAAACATTATCTGAATACTTCAGAGGTGATTTAAATAATCCTGAAGACTTAACTGCGATTGGTAGACAACCCCAGTTAAAAACCATTTTGAAGGCTGATATAAATGATTATGTGGATTCAGATTCTGAAATGATTGAAATGAATTTAAAAATATCTATGCAACAAGAAATTGTTGATGTTTTGGAAGAAATAATGAAGGGTATCAATGGAAGAAACTGGATTATTAGAAACATTATCGAGTGGCGCCGCCTCACAAACTTCGGTCAGTGATATTGTTGTAAAAGAACATAATGAAGTCTTTGTAAGACTTGATTGCGAAAGAGGTATTGCTCAAGAGATATACGAACATTTTTCTTTCTATGTTCCAGGATATCGCTTCATGCCAGCATACAAATCTCGTATGTGGAATGGCAAAATATATCTCTATAATCTGAATACCCAACAAATCTACAAAGGACTTCTAGAAGAAGTAAAGTCTTTCGCCAAGAATAGAAATTATTCTATTGATACACAAGACTCTGATGTATCTAATGAATTCTCCGCATTTGAGTGTGGTCAATTTGTTGAAAGACTAAAACTAAAGATAACTCCCAGAGACTATCAGATTGATGGTTTTGTACACGCCGTAAGAAATAATCGGTGTTTACTACTATCACCAACTGGTTCTGGTAAGTCTCTGATGATATACATGTTATCTAGATTTTATCCCCATAAGAAACTCATTATTGTACCAACTATATCTCTAGTCCATCAAATGGCGAAAGATTTTGTTGACTACGGTAATAAATTAAATGTTCGTATGATTACCGGTACAACTAGTAAAGACTGGAAAGAAGATATTACAGATGATATTGTGATTACCACTTGGCAATCTGTATATAAAATGCCTAAGACTTGGTTTCAACATTTTGGTGTAGTCATTGGCGACGAAGCCCATCTATTTAAAGCAAAATCTCTCACATCAATTCTAGAAAAACTTCCTCATTGTAGATACAGATTTGGATTTACTGGAACATTAGATGATTCTCAAACCCATCAATTAGTATTAGAAGGTCTATTTGGTCCAACCAAGTCTCTTGTAAAAACAAAAGATCTAATGGAGAATGATCAATTAGCAAAACTTCGTATTAAAATACTTGTATTGAAATATGATAAAGAAATTACAAAACAAGTATCCAAAATGAAGTATGCTGATGAGATGGACTTTATTGTTAGAAATCAAAAGAGAAATGAATTCATCAATAATTTAGCATTATCACTAGACGGCAATACTTTGATACTATTTCAATATGTAGAGAAACATGGAAAGCAACTTTACGACATGATAAATAGTAAGGTTAAGAAAGGTCGTAAAGTTTTCTTTGTATTTGGTGGGACTGATGGTGAAACCCGTGAGTCTATTAGAGAGATTACTGAACGAGAAACGAATGCCATTATCATCGCATCGTATGGTACCTACTCCACAGGAATTAATATCAAAGCACTACACAATATCATATTTGCTAGCCCATCTAAAAGCAAGATAAGAAATTTACAGTCTATTGGTAGAGGTTTAAGAGTATCAGATAATAAAGATCAATGTACTTTATTTGATATAGGAGATGATTTGCAAAATGGTAAACGTGCTAACTATACACTTAAACATTTAGCCGAAAGAATAAAAATATATAATCAAGAAAAATTTAATTACAAACTTTACAAAATAAATCTGGAGAATTAAAATGGTGATATTGGAAGATGATAATGATTATGAAGATATATACCGATTATTAAAGATTACTACAGGTGAACTTGTAATAGGAAAAATTGTCGGTACTGGTAATAGTGGTAGTGGTATAATTTTGAAAGATCCAGTAACAGTCGAATGCACTGAAGATAATGTATTTTTTAATATATATTTAAATGGTCTTGCTAAGAATAGGAATTTCTTTTTTCCTGCATTACACATTATTGCAGTATCCTATGTTGATCAACTCATCAAAAATTATTATGATAATTATTTAGAAAATACATTACTAGAAATACAAAATATTAAGAATAAACTTAAATTAGCTAATAATGATATAAAAATGAATAGTGATACTGATACTATTCATTGAAGGGTTACAATAGATAATATACACGATTGTCAACCCTCTGTCAACATTTTTTTTTAGTTGACAGACATCTTTTTTTATCTTATAATCTTATAATCTGTAGTAACATATTAGGAGAATTATATGCCTAAGAAAAAAGGTGATCATTATGTAGACAATAAAAAGTTTTTTGTTGAGATGATCAAATATAAAACAAAATGTGATGAAGCGATTAATCAAAATATAGAATTACCGAGACCTTCTGACTACATTGGTAGTTGTATAATGAAGATAGCATACAAGTTATCAAACAAACCTAATTTTATAAATTATCCATTCAAAGAAGATATGATAGCAGATGGTATAGAAAATTGTATAACTTATATTAAAAACTTTGATCCAGAAAAATCTAACAATCCATTTGCCTATTTTACTCAAATAATTTATTATGCTTTTCTTCGTAGAATTGAAAAAGAAAAGAAAATTCTTTATACCAAATATAAATCTACAGAATTATTTAATATTCAAAACGCATTAAGTCCAGAAGACGGCGAGTATATTAAATCTAGCGAAGGTGCAACAGAAAACACTAATATCTTTATCCGTGAATTTGAAGAAAAGAGATTCAATAAGTGAAAGTAGCTCTCGTAACAGATACTCATTGGGGTTGTCGTAATGACAGCCAAATATTCGCAAAATATTTTTCTAAGTTTTGGAAAAATATTTTCTTTCCATATCTAGACGAACATAAGATTGATCATGTAATTCATCTAGGTGACATTGTAGATAGACGTAAGTATATTAACTTTCTATCTGCCAATAATCTTAAAAACGATTTCATTTATCCTTTAATGGAAAGAAATATCAATTTCTGGTGTCTGATTGGTAATCATGATATCTTTTATAGAAATAGTCTAGAGATTAATGCATTAGATCAGTTGTATGATAATAGTTCTTTAATCAATTTAGTTAAGAAACCTACAGAATTACAACTTGGCAATTGTGATATTCTTTTAATGCCATGGATATGTTCTGAAAATTGGAATCAATGTTGGGATGCTATAAAGAATAGTAAGAGTCAAGTGATGATGGGTCATCTTGAATTGAATGGTTTCGAGATGCATCGTGGCGCTGTGTGCGATACAGGATTTGATCCAGAAGAGTTTCAAAAGTTTGATTTAGTATTGTCGGGTCATTTTCATCACAAATCTTCTTATGGAAACATTCACTATCTCGGCTGTCCATATGAGATTACATGGAGTGATTATAATGATCGAAAAGGATTTCATATCTTTGATACAGAGACAAGAGAACTAGAATTCATTCAAAATCCATACTCAATGTTTTATCGTTTCGAATATGATGACGTAGATATGAATATTGAAAAAATAGTTGAAGAGATTGATTATGCTGGTTATAATGAAACATATATGAAGGTCATTGTCAAGAATAAGACTAATCCTTATATGTTTGACGTATTCATCGATAATTTAGAGAAGAGTGGTGTTCACAATATTCAGATTATCGAAGATATGTTGAATATTGATATAGATAATGAAGATGATTTGATTGATGAGGCAAAGTCAACGATAGAGATGTTGGAAACCTATGTCGATCAAATCGAAACAAAGTCAAATAAGAAACGTTTAAAGACACTATTCCATAATCTATATAACGAAGCATTGACACTGGAGTAATACTTGATTACGTTCAAAAAAATACGTTATAAAAATATTCTCAGTACGGGTAATGCTTTTACTGAGATTGATTTTCTTCGTAATAAGACTACATTGATTATTGGTGAAAATGGAGCAGGTAAGAGTACAGTTCTAGATGCCCTATCTTTTGCTCTTTATGGTAAACCTTTTCGCAAGATTAACAAGCCACAACTTCTAAACTCTGTCAATCAAAAAGGATTGATTGTTGAGATTGAATTGGCGGTAGGTAAAAAAGAGTATATGATACGTCGTGGTATCAAACCAAATATTTTCGAAATTCATCAAAATGGTAATCTTATCAATCAAACAGCATCTATAAGAGACTATCAGGATTTTCTTGAAAAGAATATTCTCAAGATGAATCATAAATCTTTTAGTCAAGTTGTTGTTCTTGGTTCTTCTACGTTTGTGCCGTTTATGCAATTGACTGCGGCTCAACGAAGAGAGGTGATTGAGGATCTTCTAGACCTACAAATCTTTTCTACTATGAATAATCTATTAAAGGAAAAGATTCAGACATCTAAGAATGATATCCGGGAAACTCAATATCAAATCGACTTACTAGAGGAGAAGATAGAAATTGAAAACAATCATCTTAAATCAGTCGTCGCCGATGTCCAAAACACAATCGATCAGAAAAAAGAAAAACTTCACGTATGCGAGGAAGCAATTGCTATACAAACTGGGACACTTGAACATCTTACGAGCGAAATTGGATCTCTGGAACGAGGAATCAGAGACAAGAACAAGACTGAAATCCAACAAGAAGAAATCCGCAATGTCGCTCAAAAGCTCCGGGATAAAGTAAAGAAAATCAATAAGGATATTCAATTCTTTGAACACTATGATAATTGCCCAACATGTAAACAAGATATCTCTCAACACTTCAAAGATGAAGTTCTTATAGAGAAACGTGAATCCCTAGAAAAGACCGAGAATGGTATTAATGGATTAAAAGAAAAGAGTGCCGAGTTACAGGAACGGCTAGATGAGATTGTAGAGGTTACTCTTCAGATTTCTGAACTAAATGAAAAGGTAAATGAATGCAATCAACAGATTCGTATTAACAATCAGTTCATCACAGAATTAAATAATGAAATTTCTACGTTGACAGATAAGATGAATGATGTTAAACATGATAGTTCATCCGTTGATAAATTGAAAGGAGAAAAGAATCAGTATCAGAAACGCAAGGTAGATTTGAATGAAGAACAATCTCTTTTCCGTGTAGGATCAGAGATGTTAAAAGATAGTGGTATCAAGTCACGTATTATCAAACAATATGTGCCTTTGATGAATAAGTTTATCAATCACTATCTACAACATCTTGGTTTTTTCGTACAGTTTGAATTAGATGAAAACTTTAACGAGAAAATCAAATCAAGGTTTCGCGATGAGTTCTCTTATGAGAGTTTTAGTGAAGGTGAGAAAATGCGTATCGACCTATCGCTTCTATTCACGTGGAGAACCATTGCGAAACTTCGAAATAGTGTCAGTACAAATCTTCTTATCATGGATGAAGTGTTTGATAGTTCTCTTGATAATAACGGTACAGAAGAGTTTCTAAAAATTCTTGAAGGGTTGACCGCAGATACTAATACGTTTATTATTAGTCATAAATCAGACATGATGATAGATAAATTTAGAAGTATTATTCGTTTTGAAAAGCATCAAAATTTTTCTAGGATTGCGGCATGAAGGCGTGGGGTATTCTTATAAAGTATAACGGTGAACTCGGTAATTGGGATGGTCTGTGGTTTCATAACATTACTCCAATAAGAGGTTTGACTAGACTTGGATATAGAACAAAGGAGGAAGCGGATACCTGGATAAAAAGAAATAATATGAAGAGTTGTGTGTCCAGAGAGTTTGAAGCCAGTGATTACTGTGTATATAGAGATGAACTCTTTGATAGGTGTGACTTTTGCGAATGTTGGAAGAAAAATGCTTGATGGTATCGAATGGGCACGGTTGGGATTTATTCGTTATGAGATTGTTATTCTAGAATTTGAATCTACAAAATATCCAGATAATGAATTGTTTCCTCAAATGATTGATTTTTATAAAAAAGAGTTGAAGAAACTAGAGGATAAAATAAATGACTGAATCTAAAAAACTATGGAAGAGAGTAAAGAAAATGGACTTAGGTAACCCTGTAATTACTGTTTTAGTTGGTATTGTAGTATTCTATATCGGGCTGAAGATGTTCAGTGGTGGTATGAAGAGTATGGGTAATATGGAACATTTTAACTACTTTATTCACAATCCGTTATGGATGTTCTTAGGCGGTATTGTTATGACACTTCTCTGGCAATCGTCGTCTCTTAGTACAACAGCAATCATTGCTCTTGTAGCATCAGGAGCAGTCCCTCTACCAGCAGCGATTGCTGCCGTACTTGGAGCCAATATTGGTACTACGGGTACAATCTGGATTGCAGGACTTCTGGTATCTGATGGAATGCCAAAAGGCGATACACTTAGAATTGCTATGGCACATACTGGTGTCAATCTAGTAATGGCACTTTCTATGCTTCCATTCGTAAATCATATTGCAAGGTTGTTGACAAGACTATCTTAGGAGTATATAATGTTTACTAATGAATTGTTATATAAGACCACTGAACTATTTGATTTTGAAAATCCGCAGATGGATCCACATGAGTTATATAATCTCTTAGCAGATACGATGATTAAAGGACGTGGCGTGGGTTTATCGGCAAATCAGATTGGTCTTCCTTATCGAGTATTTGTAATGGGCGATCCTACAAATCGGGAATCTATCATTCCAGTATTCAATCCAACGATTGTTTTTCGTTCAGATGATACGATGACACTTGATGAAGGATGTTTAAGTTTTCCTGGTCTTTATATTAAGATTAAGAGACCCACATCCATTCGTGCTCGTATGACTACAATTGATGGTGAAACAGATACTGCTACGTTTGAAGGATTCACGGCTAGAGTATTCCAGCACGAATATGACCATATGGAAGGATACGATTTCCGTAAGCGAGCAAATCGGTATCATCTAGATAAGGCAATGAAAGATTTAAGACTATTACAGAGAAGGAGAAAACAACGTGCAGCGTGATGATTATCATGATTTCGTATTATCTGTGACCAGTGATTATAGTAAGAATCGCGTATCTTTTCTAAGACGCATGGAAGAACTTTCCATGTTAGATAAAGTCAAGATTACTCACTTACTAACTGCTGCACTAGGTCTTACTGGTGAAGCAGGAGAGTTTGCTGACCATGTAAAGAAGATTTCTTTCCATGGAAAAGAACTTACAGACGAACTAAGAGACAAGATGATTCTTGAACTTGGTGATGTTATGTGGTATGTAATTCAAGCGTGCGAAGGGCTTGACATATCACTAGAAGATGTAGTACAATTAAATATTGATAAATTGAGTAAACGCCATGATGGTGGTTTTACAAAGGATTATAAGAGTTGATTCTATCTCCAGAAGATGCTACCTATGCTGCTAATGTTTTCGTAGATTATTTTTCCAATTTCGGAAGAATTGATGATTATCTACGAAAAGTAAAATTAGAAAGAATGGAGAGTTATCCCACATCTCTTCCAGGCATGGGTCCACAAGATGAAATGTTTTCAGATTTTTCTATAAATCCAAATGATATGGATTTTGAGTGTAGAGAAGTTACTAATGAAACTTTCATGTATTATTTGGAAGTTGTGACTTCTCATGCCATAGAGTCTTCTATACCAGGAAAATCTTTACGTTACATTGTCTATGAAAAGAACACCAACAAGATTGTTGGATTTATTCGTATGGGTTCTCCTACTATCAACTCTAAGCCTCGTAATGAATTTCTAGGCAAACCACTTGACACTCTTAATAAAGATGTAATGAAAAGATTCAATCAATCTTCTATTATGGGTTTCATTATTGTACCTACACAACCTTTTGGATATAACTATCTTGGTGGTAAATTGTTGGCTGCCATTTGTTGTTCACATTTTGTCAAAGATAAATTGAATGAAAAATATGGTGGTCCTTTTTGCATGTTTGAAACAACTTCTCTTTATGGATCTACCAAAGGTGCATCACAGTATGACGGTATGAAACCATTTCTTCGTTATAAAGGTAATACCGATTCGGACTTTGCACCACTTATTAATGATGAAAACTATCGTCGTTTAAGTGATTGGTTTATCGAAAGAAATAATGGTGAAAGTCTGGTACCAGAAGATGCATCTTCTCGTAAGTTAAAGACACAAACAAAAATGATTGCAATTATTAAATCTTCTTTGAAAGAATTTGACAAAAAAGAGCTTGACAAATTTACTACAGCATGTAATAATGCTAAAGGTTTGACAGAGAAGAAACGTCAATACATGTCAGACTATGGTTATGAAAACGTGAAAGAGTATCTTAACATGGAAACGGATACGCTTATCAAAAAGGATAACTATGATCGTTATAGTTTTGATGGTGTTGTCTCTTGGTGGAAAGATAAGGCTTCGAAAAGATTTGAATCTTTGAAGAATGATTCAAGAATTAGATCAGAAATCGAAGTCTGGAATAATAATCCAGAATCTATTGACATCATTCGTTAAATGTATTATACATAATAATAGTGCGGGTGTCGTATAATGGCATTACCTGAGATTTCCAATCTCATGACGGGGGTTCGATTCCCTCCACCCGCTCCAAACTTGGTTTGAACTTTCATTTATGTGTTCGTTCTTCCATAGAAGAAATTGAAAATCTTAGGTTGTCTTTAGTTAAAGGTTAATGTTATGATAAGTACATTATTTGAACATAACAAAGAAGACGAAGCAAAACTTGTCAAAGCACAAAAGTATGATCAAGATCAGAAAAAACTGAAGAAAGAAATATATGTTTCATTTAGAAATAATGAAGATGTGCAAAACTTCAGTCGTTTATTAAATATTGATATAACCGAAGAAACAAAACTTATTCATTATCCTGTCAACAATTTGTATACAGAGAGTCAGAAGGTTTTTTTTGAGAAGAAAGAAAAGAAATCTCGTAAACAAAAATCTTGGCAAAAATCTTGGCAAAATATGCCAGATTTTATACAAGAAAACAATCATCCTTATATGCAAATAACACTTCATCTAGAAGACGAATCTTATCTAAAAGAACTGTCTAAAATATTGAATCAGAATCTTTCAAATAAAACTAAAAGTATCTGGTATCCTAAATTAGAGCGAACAGAGAATCAAAAACTACGATGGATAATCTCTGATGGTGTTAAAGAACTAGAACCAAGATATCCACTCTATATTGTATCTAAAGGTAGATATGAAAAAAATATTCGTGCAACTGCTAATTCTCTTGAAAGAATGCGTGTAAAATTTTATATGGTAGTCGAAGAACATGAATATGAAAAATATCTAGAAACCGCAGATTCACGATATTGTACTGTAATTGTTCTTGACAACAAATACAAAGAAGAGTATGATACTTGTGATGATGAAGGATACAGTAATCCTCGTGTGGGTCCTGGTGCTGCTCGTAACTTCGCTTGGGATCATGCTAAGAATAATGGTTTTGCAAGATATTGGGTTTTTGATGACAATATACATGATTTTTATAGATTATACAAAAACGAAAGAATTCGTGTAGAGTCTGGTGTACTGTTTAGAGCATGTGAAGATTTTATTGATAGATATGAAAACATACCCGTATCTGGTTTACAATATAGATTCTTTATTGCTCCTAACAGTGAGTATCCACCATATGTAATGAATACTAGAATCTATTCAGCATTGTTAATTGATACAAGTATGGAGAAATATAAATGGCGTGGCAGATACAATGAAGATACTGATTTGTCTTTGCGTATATTGAAAGATGGTTTGTGTACGTGTCAATTCAATTTTTTTCTACAAGGCAAAGCAGCAACACAGACAACTAAAGGTGGCAATACCGCTGAGTTTTATGCTGTTGAAGATCAAGATGACGTAATTCTTCATGGTACTAGTAATAAATCAGATATGCTTATTACAATGGGTCATGCTGATGTCTCAAGAAATGTTTGGAAATTTGATAGATGGCATCACTATGTTGATTATAGTGAATTTAAGAAGAACAAGCCCGTTGTATCAAAAAGTATAAAAGTGAAGAAAGAAGTTAACAACTATGGTTTGGAGTTGATTAGAGATTATGAATATGTCAAAAAATGACCATGCTTGGTCAAGCAGGCGAAAAACTCGCTGTTTAATCAATCAATAATAACGTCAACAAGGAATTTCAAGAGCAACTCCAATTTGATTGGAATTTCCCCACCAACTCCTTTT
>Ga0208795_1000675_pt1 | contig 16353 bp, 14 predicted proteins | sample CB_VirMetaG_6_FD_184541 | JGI IMG/M metagenome (GOLD analysis project Ga0208795, IMG submission 184541) | Freshwater to marine saline gradient viral communities from Chesapeake Bay - CB_1508_2 Viral MetaG (SPAdes) (version 4) | ecosystem: Environmental > Aquatic > Marine > Coastal | place: USA... | reverse complement strand
GCAAAGACAGCAAGACTTTCAGAGGGATCAAGTTTCACAATCACAAGCAGCAGAAAGAGAAAAGCAAGCACAGTCAGATAAAGCACAGTCAGATAAAGAAAAAGAAAGAGAAGAAAAACAAAAATCAAAAGATTTCAACAAGTATAAAAGCAAGTTAAGATCTATGCTAAGAAAGGTTAAGAGCCTTACAAAAGTTCCAACGCCTAAACCTGTCTATTGAGTTACAGAAACAAAGACTCTAACTATTGGCGTAAAGCCAAGATACATAAAGTTCGAGTCTATTGGGAGAACTTGAAGAAGAGTAAGAAATGGGTTTCTACCATTTCTTCGCGGGACAAGAAGCCCCAGAAACCTTAGTCTTTGCTTTCATAAAGCATCCGCAGAGAGAGCATTGTTTTCCATCTAAGAGGTGAGGGCAAGCTTTACAAATTGCGAATCTGGCTTGAGCAACTTCATCAGGTTCTAGTTTGAATCCTCGTTTGGCCCATGCTGCCATAGTCTTGAAGAACATTTTAATTTTCTGCCGAGGTGAGGTTCCTGTTTCAGCGGAGTCTAAGAAGACTGAGATAACAGACCAGAACTTGTTTGTTCTGCGAGATATTTTGTACTTGAGTGTTTTCCGTTCAAACTCTACAAGATTGTTCTTAACAGCTAAATACCTTTTTTGCCAAATCTCAATTTGTTTTTTTAGGTTTTCTATTTCTTGTTCACTCATGGTATATAATTATATGAAGAAATTAGATGAGGTTTTCAAGACTAAGATGCAGAAGGCTGCGTTGAATGTCTACCGTGGATTACGAACCAAAAATCCTATTGCCAAGAGAACCATGAAGAAGCTCGATCAACCTAAAGATATAGGTAAGTGAGTTCTTTCTATAAAAGCCTTTCTATTTAAGTGCCAGGAGTCTCTTCCTACAAGCTCTCCTTTAGAGTTATGTAGAATAGAGATTGGAACAACATAATTTTTGTATTTATTCTTGTGTGCTGTGACTGTGTAGTGAATGTCATAGAAGTCCCAGCCACCTTCAAAGTATTCAGGCTTATCCAAGCCTAGTTCTCGAAGAACTCTACCGCTTGCTGCAAGAAACAGCCCGTCCATACAAACTACTCTGTCAGGCTTTCCATAGTAGGTGCTATCAGCTTCCATAATATCTTTTCCATGATATACATGACCTCGATGCTTTCCTTGCTGCCATAGCTGATGATTCCACCATACTGCATCTTCTGACAAGTGTGTCGTGCCAGCGACACCTATAAACCCTGTCTCTACTTTGAGGCAAGTGTTTACTATAATATTTTTGAAGACCTCTGGATCAGTTAAGATCTCGATGTCATCATGACACATGATAACTATGTCGTTATCCTGTACATTGAATTTTTTGAACGCATTTGAATAACCACTGAAGATGGACTTCTGACCTACTAAGAACTTGGTCTTAACACCAGCCCTAGATAAGTAAGAAGATAATTTATTAGTTGTATTACTAAAGTTCTTACTGCGTGTACATATAAAAGCGTAAATCATGAGACTACAAACAAAAGAAGATTACAAGAAAGAGTATAACAGGTGTAAGAAAGACCCAATATACTTTATAAGTAATTATATCAAGGTTGTCCACCCAGTTCGAGGACTAGTTGATTTTAATTTGTACCCTTTCCAGAAAGTGATCATAAATGCTCTAGAAGGAAACAGGTTCAACATACTTCGTAAGTTCAGGCAGGCTGGATGTACTACTATCGCTGCTGCTTACTCACTCTGGTTGTGTTGCTTCAGATCTCACCAGACAATAGTTATCCTTTCTGTGGGTGATACAGAATCTACAGAGGTTCTTGATCGTATCAAGATTATGTATGATGAGTTACCTGAATGGATCAAACCTAAGTCTACAACTATTAACGCACACAACCTTAAACTAGAGAACAACTCTCATATTAAGTCTCGTCCATCAGGTAAGCAATCTGGTCGTGGTCTTTCTGGTTCTTTACTTATAATTGATGAGGCTGCATTCATTGAACACATTGATACAATTTGGGCTGCTGTTTATCCTATCATCTCTACTGGTGGTCGGGCTTTTGTGTTATCTACTGTTAACGGTATTGGTAACTGGTATTACGATACATGGACACGCGCTGTGGACGGCGCTAACGCATTTAACCCAATCCAGATAGGATGGCAGGACCATCCTGAGTACAATCGTGTAGAAGGCTTTGAGTGGCTCTATAAGGAGATGGAACAGCGTGACCCTCCTATGGATATAGATGAGTGGGAACCTACTACACGCGCTAACATTAGCCACAAGAAATGGTTACAGGAATACGAATGTGAATTCCTTGGTACAGGTGATACCTTTATTGAGGGTCAGATATTACAGGCACTTACGGAGAACATAAATGATAACTTCTATCGCAAGTACAATAACCGAATGTATGTGTGGAAAGATCCAGACCCTAACTCGACATACTTTATGGCGGTCGATGTGGCATTGGGTCGTGGGCGTGATTATTCTGCTTTCCAAATTATTGATCTTTATTCAGGTGAGCAGGTGGCTGAGTTCTACTCAAATACTACACCCATAAACGAGTTTGCTAGGATATGTTTCGATGAGGGCAACTATTATAATTTATGTCCGGTTCTTGTTGAGAGAAACACCATAGGTAATAATTTACTTGATTACTTATTCGATCAGCTTGAGTATGAGAATGTCTGGTTTGACGAGAAACAGCAGATGGGATTGCAGATAACAGCTAAGAATCGTGATACTATCCTAGTCGAGATGGAAGAAGCTATTAGGATGAGCGAGGTTAAAATTAATTCCAAGAGAACTGTTATGGAGCTTAATACCTTCATTATAAGCCAGAACGGAAAGGTTAAAGCAGATACTGGACAAAATGATGACCTTGTGATGAGTTTAGCACTATCTATTTATGGTGGAAGAAGGTATCGAGAAGATAACCCTGAGATAGTTAAATTTAATCCTTCTAAAGATAAGATGCCTCCCATGCCATTAAAGCAATTTAGAATCATGACTACAGGTGGTCAGAAAGAGGAAGACATAACATGGGTAATCAAATAAACGAGAACGCTGGTCCAGGCATGACCTCTTGGACACCTCTTGCCGATGGAGGTGTTCAGAACATGTATAGCACAGGATATATGTCCCGTGTGTTCTCTACCTTCTTTGCTACAAAGGCTCAGAATAAGCTTTTAATGAGCGGAGATCCTAGAAGGTTTGAGGGTGATGTTATCCTTAACCCTGCGGGTATCGAAGATCCTCGTCAGCCTTTAATGTCTTACAGTAGAAATCAGCCTTTCATTGTAGAGGCTGAGATGAACAGAAAGCGGAGGTATGACGAGTATGAGAAAATGGATGATTATCCTGAGATCACTGCTGCTCTTGATATTTACGCTGATGACTGTACTCAAAAAGACACTAGAAATAAATTATGGATCGTTGATTCAGATAGTATTGATGCTATAGAAGAGGTTGAAGATCTATTCAAAAAAGTTAAGCTAGACCAATACTACTGGGATATCTTTAGAAACTCTTGCAAGTTTGGTGATGCCTTTGTTGAGGTTGTAGCCAATGCTCTTGATATGGCAGCAGGCATTCACAAGATCAAGATCCTAAACCCTTATTTTATCATTAGGTTGGAAGATAAGTTCGGTAGACTACAAACCTTCCTTCAAGAGATCCCTGAAAAGAACTCTGCCCCTGGTTACATGTACCAGGGTAAGTCTCAATACATCGAACTAGATAGAAACCAGATCGTTCACTTTAGACTTCACACCTCTGATCCTAAGTATTACCCTTATGGTAAGTCTATTCTTGCTGGTGCTATCCGTGTTTATCGTTCCCTGAAGCTGATGGAAGACGCAATGCTTGTTTATCGCCTTTCCAGAGCACCTGAGAGACGCATTTTTTATGTCGATGTAGGTAATCTTCCTGCTTCAAAGGCTGAACACTTCATTGAGACAATGAAAACTCGGTTCAAGAAGGAGAAATTCCATAACCAAAACAAGGTTGATGGTCGTTACAACCCTCTTGCAGTCGATGAAGACTTCTTTGTACCTGTTAGAGGCAACCAAGGAACTAAGATTGATACTCTTCCAGGCGCTCAAAACCTTGGTGAGGTTGATGATGTCAAGTATTTCCGCGATAAATTACTCGCAACCCTTAAAATTCCAAAGGATTACATCGTTGAATTCGACAAATCTCCTGAGAGAAAGGCTAACTTGAGCCAACTTGATGTAAAATTTGCTCGCGTCATCAAGAGAGTGCAAGAATCGGTAGCTGTTGGCTTCACTGAGATAGCCAAAAAGCACTTATCTATGTTAGGATACCCTCAAACAATCATAAATGATGTAAAAATTAGGCTTCCTGACCCTTCTGATGTCTTCATTACACGCAAATTGCAGATTGATGAGACAAAAGCTCGCGTTGTGCAGGCTGTAATCGGGACTGGGCTGTTCCCACAGGATTATATCTACAAAGAATTCTATGATATGACCGATACTGAGATTGAAATGCTTAAAAAGGATCTTCAAGCAGAGCAAGAACAGTCTAATCAAGAAGAATTAGCTCAAACTCAGGCTGAAACCGATATTGAAACCAATGCAAACATGCAACAGCAGGCCCAACAGGCTCAATTAGACCAACAACAAGCTCAACAAGCAGCTAAAAGTAAAAATGAAGAACTAGAAAGACTCAAAAACCGATATTTAATGGAAGAAGGTCCTAGTTCACCAAAATACAAGGCTATATCTAGAATTCTAAGAAATAAAACTAAATAATAAAATCTGAAAAGATTAACCAAGCTATATAAATAGAGAATTTACTTAAAAAGTCATGAAAAAATTCTTTGATCAAAGAAATAAGAAAGTCACAAACCTAAACATGTTAGCTGACAATTTAGGTTACTCAATTAGAGAGAATGTTAGTCTATTCTCGGTGGATGACTCTGAAAACCTAGCCACTTTCGTAACAGAGAGTGGTTTAGTCATAGAGGGCAACTACTATTTTACAGACGAGATTCTTTTTGATAATATCGTCGTTGAAAGTGGCGAGATCTTCTCAGACAAGGATAAATTTGATTCTGCCTCACGGAATCAAATTTCTTGCTTTGTAGAGAGTGTTTACTCCGACGAGTTAGTCGAGGCTGGTAGCATCTTTGATGATATCATCGACTCTTGGACTCAAAAAGTAAAGTTCAACGAAACTGTTGGTAAGCTTCGTGAGAAGTCTGAGCAGTTCAACAAGACTTTCAATATTCTTGAGACTCAAGAGTTTGGAAGATTCCTTGAACTTTCAGAAAACATTTCTCAATTCATAAAGGACAACAAAGAGAAGATCCAGGGAATACAGGAGATTAGAAATGCCATTAAGCTTTCAAACACTGTATCGAATGCTTTTAATATTCCAAGAGTTGACCTTGAGAAGATCGAGGAAGGAACTTCTCTTAGTTTCCCAATCAAGGAATCAAGAGACATCTACGAGATGATCTGCTCTCAGGAGCTTTTGAAGAGAGAGATACTAGAATCAAAGAAATCCTTTGATACTGTTTGGGTTACTGAGCCTAAAGTATCTGATTTATCTCTTAAAATATTTGAAGAGGATACTGCTGAGATTAAAAAGGCTCTTGTAGAGTGCTTTGTTGACATTCCTTACATTGCTCTCATCTCTAAGAAGCAACTATCTAACACAATCAAGAACAACCTTGATACTCTTCATGAGAATGTACACTACACCAAAGGTGATCTCAAGGAGTTCACAGGTAAACTATTTGAAATGAAGAAGCCTCTTAAGGCTCTTGTTTCAAACTTACTTCAGGAGAAGTACGGTATCAACCTTAACAATGTCAAGGAGATTCCAACCTTTAAGACTCTTCTTAACACTCAATCACTTATCTTTGAAAGCCTTTCCAAGCTGGCTCCTAGAGGTAGTGTTATTAAGGAGTGCCTCTTTAACATGTCTGAGATGCTAAAGGGTAAGAATGGTGTAGAAGCCATTGATGTTAATGAAGGTCTTAAGTATCTCTTCTCGGAGTCTGGCCTTGCTGACATCTACGAGGAGAACTCTGTAAGATCTGATTTCTCTCTTAATGAGTCTATCGAAAGCGAGGAGGACTTCGTTTCCTTTATTCTTGATACCTTAGTTCTTGAAAAAGACGAGAAGGTTAAAAAGGAAGATGAAAAAGAGGATGATGAAGAAGAGGAAGATGAGAGTGAGGAAGAAGAAAAAGGCGAGAAGAAGAAGCTAAAGGAAGATGAGTCTTCAATCGGTAATACCTCCGATCTTATGAAGAGTTTATCTGACCTAGAAGACTTAATCTCAGGACCTGACCTAGGAGATGAATGATGAGAGAAACTTATAGACCTTTTAGTAAGTATGTTAGCATTACAGGCACAGGTGCTGTAGAGGTTACTTTACATGATTCATCTGGAGTAGCACTAGAATGTAACTACATTGCAGTTGAGCCTGTTAGTGGAAACGCTAGTGGTACCATGTTCATGGTGGTTCCTGATATCTCAACTGCTAAAGCATACGCTGATATGCCAACAGCAGCCACAATAACTCTTAATGATACTTCAGGAATTGTTGGATCATTAGCTAGTGCAAATATAGGAGTTGTTATTCTTTCCCTAGCTTCTCCAGACTTTACTAGTAAAGTAAAGATATCACATAATACTGCTGGAACAATAGTCTATGCTGTAAGATATGGTGTTGTTCAGGTGGCAAACAATCTAAAAGATTCTAGATCCTCTAGAGGTAATTGATATACCTTATTCTTATAAGGTATATAATATATCATGACAGATAGAATACCTTTAAGGCTACTAACAGTATCTGGAATACCTACGATTGGAGAATTTCAATCAGGAGATACTCTTGGTATTGAGCACGGTGGGACTGGGGTCTCTAGCGTAGGACAATTAATTAATTTAATAGGTATAAATAACCTAACTCTTTCTTCAAATCTTCTAGATGTAGCTATCGGAGCACCTTTAGCTTCAAACCCTGTGGCAGGTGATAGTCTTGTATGGAATGGTAATTATTGGGTTCCATCAAGACTTCCACTGTCTTCATTAGCTGATGTAGCGATAATAGATCCTTCAGCGGGATTTATGTTAATCTACGAAGACTCTGTAAGCTCCTATGTTCCAAGACCTATCAATGTAGATGATCTTGCTAATGTAGATGCTAGTGCTGCTTCTGACGGTGATGTTTTAAGATATAGTTCGTTCTTGGATAGATGGATTACAGATCCGCTAATGAAAACGGATCTATCAATAACTCCATATACTAAAGGCAACATCATCGTAGCTGATGGATCATCTTATACTGATCTTGGTAAAGGATCTAACGGTCAAGTTTTAACTGCCAGTGCTGGTGCAGCTTTAGGTGTTTATTGGGCTAATGTTGCTAATGCATTAGAAGGTCTTACTAATGTTAACATCAGTTCACCAGAACAAGGTCAAGCTTTAGTTTATTTCTCTGCTACAGACGACTGGCAGAACGCTGTTCCTATAGGTGGTGGGGGTGCTGTTGATCATGGTTTACTTACTGGTCTTGAGGACAATGATCACCCTCAGTATGTCCTCTCTTCTACTAACAGTGCGTTAAGCAGCCTTGTAACAAGCGTTGAAGGGTCCACTGTATCCTTATCTTCTTACATAGCTGCTAATGAAGGTATGTGGTCAGCAGATGCGGATGTTAGCACCTTATCTGGTTTAGGAGATGTAACATTTACTGATCTATCAGCTAACCAGCATTTAAACTGGGATGGCACCAACTGGATCAATGCTGATAATGACAGGACTGAGATGCGTGTTAGAAATGGAAATGCATCTCCAATGAGCAGAGGTGATGTGATTGCAATTGAGAGTGCTCACAACCAGAACCTTGTAAATGTCATTTTGGCAGATGCATCTCAGACATCAGCAATGCCTGCTCTAGGTATTCTATCTCAAGATTTAGCAGTAGGTGAAGAAGGTATTGCAATCACCTTTGGTAAGGCTGATGGTTTGAACACATCTGGGTTTACAGAGGGAACTATTGTATATGTCAGTCCAACTACTCCAGGTAAGGTGGTAAATGCTAGACCTAATGGAGTAGATGAACTGGTTCAGAATGTCGGTATTGTGATGAGGGCTCATGAGTCCAATGGTGTAATCAAGGTCACATCTATTGGTAGAACCAATGATATTCCTAACAGCACACAAGCTGAGATTGACGGTAAAGTAAACAAAGAACTTGTAGGTCATTACATTGAACCTTGGACAGAGGGAAGTGGTGATCAAAATGCTCCGACTGGTTGGTACAGTAATGCCACATCATCTCTTCGAGAGTTTGATACTGATCCTTTTGGAAATCAAAGTATTATTTGGAAAGCTATTGACGATGATGTTGCTTCTAATGGAGAGGGAGGATTTAATAGTGGTAAAGTCCCAGCGGATGCAAGCTCGACATATAGATTCTCATGTTTCATTAAGCAGGAAAATACTGCTAGTGGGAGCGTATACTTTGGACCTTATGCTTTTAGTAGTCTAGAAGGGGCCACTAGTGATCATCGAGTAGATATTAGATTGGCACCAGCAGCATCAGGAACAGGAGCTACTAATAGATATTTCATAAGTGATCGGCAGATGCCTAGCACTGACTGGTATCTTGCTGTTGCTTATCTACACGCTTATCAAACTGAAACAGGCCCCAGTACCCGTCAGGAAACAGGCATATACAAAGTATCTACTGGTGAAAAGATTTCCTTTGCTATATCTGATCTGGTATTTGATGACCCTTCTGCTGTTGCACAATCTATCAGGGCTTACCAATTTAATAACCCAGCAGGAACAGGAGATGTTGTTCAATTCTTCCAACCAAGAATTGATCTTGTAGACGGTAATGAACCTTCAATATCCGACCTTTTACGCATAGTTCCAAGAACAGATTATGTGCTATCCTCTACTAACCAAGCACTAAGTAGTCTTGTAACAAGCGTAGAGGGATCCACAGTATCTCTATCAGGATACATTGCTGCTAATGAATCTAGCTGGGCTGGAGGAGGAGGCGGTGCGTTATCTGGATTAACTGATACTTCTATTAGTTCTCCTACGACTGGGCAAAGTCTTAACTGGGATGGCAGTTCTTGGATTAATACTACTCCAGCAACAGGCGTAACCGATCATGGATTACTTACAGGTCTTGGAGATGATGATCACCCTCAATATGTTCTCTCTTCTACTAACAATGCATTAAGTAGTCTTGTAACAAGTGTTGAAGGATCGACTGTATCACTATCTTCTTACATAGCAGCTAATGAAGGTACTTGGTCAACTGATAATGATACTACAGACCATACTGCGTTAAGTAATATAGGAACTAACACACATGCTCAAATTGATAGTCACATTTCCGATATTACTAAACATTTCACTGTAGCTAGTATTGATCACGGGTCGATAGCTGGTCTAGGTGATAATGACCATCCACAATATGTTCTATCATCTACTAATAGTGCCTTAAGCAGCCTCGTTACAAGTGTAGAAGGGTCTACCGTATCACTATCTTCTTACATAGCAGCTAATGAGTCTACATGGTCAACTGATAATGACACTACTGATCACACTGCTCTAAGCAACATAGGAACCAACACTCACGCTCAAATAGACAGCCACATAGCCGATATAACAAAGCACTTCACGGTAGCTAGTATTGATCACGGGTCGATAGCTGGATTGTCTGATGATGATCACACACAATACGCTCTTGTGGATGGAACGAGAAACTTACAAACACAGACTATTTCTGACACATACACAGGAACTATAGGCGACACTTCAGTTGGATATGGCATTGAAACTTCTGGAAACTTGGTTAGCAAAGCAGGAAACTATCTACTTTTTAGTGCCACAACGGGTTATCAATTCCGTAAGGAAGGTAGCACCACATATACTGACGCAGATTTCCCACAATCTTGTAGAGATTGGGATTCTGCTTACAACACTGTTCTTAATAGTTCAAGCACCTGGGGTGGAGGAGGTGGAGGAGGAACTTCGGTTCAGAGTCCATTAGTATCAGGTTCACTTTATCACTTCCGAGAAGGCTTTATAAACTCTATAAACAATCGAGATATAGAGGATGGCACATTCTGGGTTGCTGGTGGAAATGGAGTTGTTGTAGATGTTATTGATTACAATGATGACACTCGCTCCTCTGTGGCAGGAACTCTCAACAGTGCTGGTGACCGATGGACATATTGGCCTATTCCAAACCTCTTCCGAACTGCTAATGCTGCTGACGGAGATGAGATGCTTCTTGAGGCGCGAGTTAAACTTACAGATTCGACTGGAACGGGAGGAGGAATCTCAATTGGATTTGTTGACTGGGACGGTAACAACGCAATTGCATATAACACAGCACCACCAGCCGATGAAACTTATGCAGAAGATCATGTTAATATGCACTTCGACATTGCACACACTAATGTTCAAACCGCCCAACTTGATTCAGGTGGTGGCTCAACTCCTACAGTGACTGATTTAGGTGCTTCATACCCTATGAGTAATTATGTGGATGTTTGGTTTAGACTCGCAGTTCATATTAAATACAACTCTGTCTCAACCAACTGGGATGTTCAGTTCTACATCAATGGAACAGCAGTAGGATCATCTTACAGTCACAGTCTTACTGGTTCAATGGTTCCCTTCATCGGATCATATTACGGAACAGGAGCCGCAAATGCATTCGTCTTCAATGTAGACTGGTTTGATGTTCAGTTTAAGATTGGAGATGACGCATCCGAGGCTTACTTAGATATGACTACACTGTGATTTTGATAATAAGAGAGGAACTATAATGGCCGAATCAAGAACAGTAAAATTTGAACCTCTATCCAGATACAATGGATATGAATTCTTTGGAACAGCCGCTGCGTATCACAACACATCATACTTCTGGAATAAAGAAGTTAGAGATGATGTTGATCGCGTTTTAGTGACACTCAGTTTAAATCAGCCAGCAGTAGGAGATGAAATTTGTAAAGTAGATTTTAGTGGAACTGCGGGACACAATGTTCACTACAGTTGCTCTGCTGATTTCAATGCAAGCTTTAATGTAGATGGAATAGTCACTTGGAATACGGGAGAGGTTAACAAGACCTTTGCTGTAATGCCTATAGATCAAAGTTCTTGGTTTGTACAAAGAGATCTTTTGTTAGTTATCAGTAGAGCTTCAACGATATTTCCTGTAGATGTTGATGATCCTAACAAGCAGAGGTATATTACAAAGAACTTAAATATAGATAACGATAGGGATCAAGCTAAAATAACCTTGTACCCTAGTATGGATCCACCTGTAGTATGTGTATCAGGAGCATCCCAAACTGTGACCACTACAGGAGATCAAGTATCGTTTTATCTATCTGCCAACCAGACCCTACAGGATCCTGTAAAGTTTTATTATAAACTAGAGGGTGATCTATCAGGTGCTTTATCAGGTCCTGGGCAAGGAGTCACCACTATTAACGCTGGAGATTACTCCGCTCTGGTCACTTTTGAATACTCTGGTGGCGGATCTAGCGACTGTAGTGTAGTCCTAGATTACGAAAGAAATAGTATTATTTTCTCATCGTATGATTTTGATGAGACTAAAGTTTCGGTAGGCGCTTCTGGAAATGGTATAGATATGTACGCCATACCTCAAGCTGTTCATGCAGATCAAAACTTATCTATCCATACTAATGATATGGGTCTTAGTGGGTTAGAATTAAGAACTCAACAGGATCTACCATTCTTTACAGCAGTTCCTACGATCTGTGTTCACGGAGGAACTCAAGTGACGCCTGGATACGAAGGTGAGTATTTACACGACTTTATTAGCCAAACAAACCCAACTAAGGTCACTGATCCTGTCACGGGTAATGATCTTGTATTCATGGTTCCCAATGACGGTTGTTTAAGTTCTCCAGCTTATATAAGAGAATCTTTTGATAATGCGTGGTGTGGAGGCAATAGAGTTAACTTTGCAGCTAGAAGATGGCAGCGTTCCTCTTTAAGAATCGAACCTTTGCTTGGTACAGATGCAGCAAACAATAGTGAGTTTGTGAGTCTAACAACAAGAGTTAGAAGTAGAAACAGAAATCATCAGGTTGTCTTTAGAATGAGAAATCTTTCTGATGGTTGGGGTACTACAGATGTGACTCTAAGCGCCAGTAATGGAGAAGATGTAAGTGCTTCTGCATCATTTACTTACTCAGACGGTACTGAGATATGGGTATGGCATGTTTATAACATGCATGAAGATGCAATAGATGGCTGGGGAACTTGGTATGGTGCCTTCGAGGATGAACATGGTAAAGGCATTTACATGGTTCACAAAGTGGATCCTGACTACGCTTACCTGCCCGCAGGAACAGTTAGATATAGAACTATAGACCCCAACCTATCATATCAAGCATTCCCTTTACTGCGCGACTATGAATATGCAATAGGGGATCCTGTAGATAGAATAATAGTTGGTATGAACGACATCATCACTTTATCAAATGTTACTGATGGTGATGACATAAACCCAATCAACAGACCAACTTACATGGTACAGGATCTATCAACTCTAGACATGTTAAGAGATAATCAGATAGGTATGCCAATCCACTCAAAGCAATGGGAGCAGAGTGATACTACCTTATCAGGTCCTCCTACTGATTTCTGGCCTCGGTTATATACCAGATGGACGCCTAGAGGAAATGCCACTAAAGATCCTAACTTGACTAATCACTTATTGGTTAGTCTAGTCTAGTGCCCTCTTTGAGAAGATTAATTATCTTTTCTACAAACCCATCTTTTAATACACGGACAGTATTGTAGAAGTTCTGCATCTCTCTCATCTTAATCATTGTGATGGAGGGATCCTTCTCAAACATTTCGAGAGTTCCTTTGAGGGATCTAATGGTTGCCATCTCGGCTTCTGTTAGACGCCCTCTTGCTTTTTTGAGTTCTTCTTCTGTCTTCATATCTTCTTCACCTCATGTCCTTCACTTACATAGGTTGAAAATCGTTTAGTTGAGTGGGCACCAATATATTTTCCTGTATCCATGAAATCATATACATATACGACTTCCTTGTTATCATGGCGGCGTAAAGCGCGTCCAAGTGCTTGAATGGTTGCAATCGGGCTTTTAAGTCCTCTAGCATTGATGAAATGTGTGATTTCGCGTATGTTAACTCCGGTTTGGAGAATTTTAGTTCCAATGAGGATAGAGTTGTCTCCACACTCTGTAAAGCTGCGTATTGTGGAATACCGACTGCTGATGTCATCCTCACCTCTAAGGAAGTAGCAAGATCCTCCAATTCGTTCTTGAAGGATTCTGCCATGCTCAAGGTCTCTGACGAGTATAAGAATTCTGGCCTGTTCATGATTTGATCTCACACTATCAACGATATCTTTTATCATATCGTTGCGCTTGTCGTTATTTACTATAAGTTCTTCGTATACACCTCTGTATCCTAGCTCTGAATCATCCACCTCGGATTCAGGAACTTTCAACATCTGTATAATAGGTTTTGTCAGGACAGAATCTTCAATCAAATCTTGCGTTGTCCTGCATGTGTATATAGGTCCGAACGCTCCTATAAGCGTCCATCTGGGAATATCGTCTTGTGGTACAGTAGCAGTGAACCCATAGCGATAAGATGCGTTAGGGAAGCTCTCAATGGCTGCTACGGTGAACTCACCATTAGCAAACTCATGGACCTCATCTACCATGACCACCTCTGCGTCAGTGACATAGTTATCAATGATACGCTCAATACTTTGGACGGTGCAGAGCATGATGTCTCCATCCTCATAACCCTCACCGAAGCAGACACCGACATTACTGAACCCACACTCATTCACGAAGAAGTCGTAAGTTTGTTTTAAAAGTGATTTGGCATTGAAGAGGATGACCATCTTCTTGGGCATGAGTGATTTCACAATGCCAGCCATGATAAGTGTCTTACCAGCACCAGTAGGAGCTTTGATAATACAACGGTGATTGTTCAGGGCGTGTTGAATCGACTCCTTCTGGTAATCAAAATAAGTGAAAGGAGAAATAGATTTAATGGGATAAGTTTCAGGAGCATCCTCCTTATACTCTAGATCAGGAACACAATCAATCTTTTCTAGATCAGCCAAGATAGAGGGCAGCATACCTGTGTTGAACTGACCTCCCCTGGTAAAGAAGCGTTTCTTGCCATCCCATTGTCTACGCTTGTAGGCAGGTGTAAACTCCGCCCCTGGGATCTTGAAGCTATATAAGTTACTGAGAGCCTTAAGGATCTTAGGATTATCAGTCTTAAGTCGTGATTTTTGTGTTCCAATCACAATTTTCATATCTTATTATAGACTATAATAAAGCGGAGTTTTTACATGGGTATAAATGAACAACAAGTCGATGTTGACTCAATAGTCGATGAGCTTCTCGGTGAAGCGCCAATTAACGCAGAGGTATCGGTAACCATACCCTCTGGAAAAGTAGTTACCCTGCGTCCCATCACATTTGAAGAGGAGAAGCAGTTAGTAGGTCTATCTGAGAAAGGCATAGATCCTTCCAGACTCCTTATTGAGAAATGTGTATCTGATCTTAAGATAGACGATATTCTCCTAATTGATAAGATCTATATCCTCTTCAAGCTCAGAGAATTATCATTTGGGTCTGTTTACAAGTTCACTGCTTCTTGCCCTGCCTGTAAACATCAGCAGACAATCTCTATTGATATCAACGATCTTCCCGTAAATGAAATGGATGGAGAATCAGAAGAAGAGATTGAACTTCCTATGAGCAAGAAAAAGATTGTTGTTAGAAGGGCTTCTGTACGAGATGAGCCTTTAGTAATGGACACAAATCGGATATTTGATAATCTATGGAAATTTGTAGTTTCATTTGAAAATAACGATAACCCTATGGTGATTCAGAAAGTGCTCACAAAACTGGCCGCTGGCGATGTAAATAGGATTCTGTCTGTGGTGATGTGTGAAGGTTACGGACTAAGCAACGAAGTTATGTTCCGTTGCGGATCCTGCAATAAAGATACACCTATTCAGCTTCCCCTTACTAAAAATTTTTTCTCAGTGAGCTAACCGAAAACAATCTAGAAAACCTTTTAAGAGAAGCCTATATACTAGTTAGAAGGTGTAAATTCTCGTATTCTGATGTTAAATCCATGAATAGGCAGGAAAGGTCTTATTTTATTGGATTCCTTCAAGAAGACTTGATGAAAGAAAAGGAACAATTAGATGAAGCTAAACGGAGTTCAGGTAGTAGAACGATTTAACATTCCAGGAACACTTAACCGTGTGGTTCTGAGGGCCGAGTTTCTTAATAACGGTTCTTATGTAGATCCTTATTCTCTTAGCTCTGTGAGCATCTTTACGAGGAGCCAGAACACTTCACCTTCTTCCATATTGGCTTCAAATGCCCAGACGATCAGCGATACCGCAGCATCCACAGTTAAGTTTAGGATGACCGGGGTAAAAGATGTTACCGCCTTAACAACAGATGCTTCTTGCGCCTCGTCTATCTACAAAATAGATACTGGACGCTATGCAGTTATTCTAGACGGAACACAAGAGGTTAGTAGCTTAGACAGAAGTGGCACCGTTATAAAGAACACTGCAAGTGCCGCTGGGGACTACTTAGATGTCTGGACTGTCAAGTTCGCAGAGACTGCTGATTACACCACAGTAATCAATAACTTCAAGTTATTTGTAGATAACTTTATTACCCTTACTGAACCTGCCTTACTGAGATCTGCTACAAGGCTCATACCTAATATTGTAAGATTAGAGGAGATAGTTGACCTAAAGGTAGGAACAGAAATAACTGTCCTGAACAAAGATATTGATCAGAATCTTAAGAACCTACTTACTCAATCCACCATTAAAGATGCTCAATTCTTAATTAGAAAGCATAACGAGGATCATAATCTACCATCTAGAGTTACTGTAAAAAGTTACTCTGACACCTCAGCAGATGTCAGAGTAACTTCTGATAATACAATGGTTTACAGCTTCAACACTGCGTCTTTAACAGACAACAGCATTACCGACCTCGGAGCAGGTACAGGAACCTACTCGTTACAGGTCAAGTACACCCTTCTCGATGAGACTATCGTGTCTCCAATGATGTACTTCACAGTGCGCTGAGAATCGCGTTAGACCAGTCGTAGGGCTTGTAGTTCTTGGCGTAATCTGTCACAGACCAACTACGACCAACAGCAGCAACCAGCATCTCGTTCCAATCCTTGAAGTTGGAGTGTGGGAAGACATGGTTGAAGGTAGGCATACAGCAACGCTTGCGTAGACGCTCGAACCTTTC
>Ga0208795_1000673_pt1 | contig 16416 bp, 17 predicted proteins | sample CB_VirMetaG_6_FD_184541 | JGI IMG/M metagenome (GOLD analysis project Ga0208795, IMG submission 184541) | Freshwater to marine saline gradient viral communities from Chesapeake Bay - CB_1508_2 Viral MetaG (SPAdes) (version 4) | ecosystem: Environmental > Aquatic > Marine > Coastal | place: USA... | reverse complement strand
CAAGATTTCGGATTTGTTTTTGTAATCCGTTAATCCTAATATTGTTTTGAGAAATGCCATGCGTTAGGTTTGTTACCTCTTTTGAAAGATTAAGGAATTGGTGCTCTCTTTGTTCTTCCTTTTTAATTGCCTCCTCCAGTTCGTTATAACCAGATTGCAACTCTTTTGCATTATCTTGAGCACTTCTAATTCTATTTAACCTAAACTCCTCTTCTATACTTTGGGTACAGGTAGGGCATACCGTATTGTCGGTGAAGAACTTATGTTCTTTAGTAATCGTAGATACTTTCTGAGAGATCTTTCCTTTAAGGTTTCCTAACTTACGAAGTTTGTCAGTTGCTCCAACATACTCTTCTAGTTGTTTTTCTAATAAAGTGAGTTTATTAGAAATCTCAATATTCTCCTCATTGTAATTGCCAATTTCCGCATCAATATTGGCAATCTTTTCTTTATTGGCATTTATATTGGCATTACCAAGATTCTCCAACTCATCGATAAAGTTCTTCTGCATCTCAACTTTATCTTTCACCGACTCTTTCTTTAGATCAAGAGTTTTGATTTCTTCTTTTAGTGAACGAATCTTTTCTTTGATGATTACATTCATGGAAGAAAAGATCTTAATATCCAAAAGATCTTCAATCACTTCCCTGCGACTTGCAGCAGTCAGTTGCATAAAGGGAACAAAGTTACTGCTACCCAGAATCACAATCTGAGTGAACGACTTATAGTTCATCTTAAGAATGGATTGCTCCAGATATTTCTGCTGATCAACTGCAGAAGAACTTTGATCTAGAACAGATCCATTACGATAGATTTCAAATATATTTGGTTTGATTCCACGACGAATCATCCAATCTGTAGAACCAATCTTCAGTTCAATCTCCACAAGGCAATCCTTTTCGTTTGTGGAGTTGACAAGTTGAGGTTTGTTAATCTTGCGGAAAGCTTTTCCAAACAGAACAAAACACAGAGCATCAAGAATCGTGCTCTTGCCTGCTCCATTATTCCCCACAATCAACGTGGTTGATTTTTTATTCAGTTCAACTTCAGTGAATTGGTTTCCAGTAGAAAGAAAGTTCTTCCAACGGATTTTTTCAAACAATATCATTTTCTTGAGGGGGAATCACAATGTCATTTGGGGTAATGATAACATACTCATGTCCGTGCATTTCACAAACATTTACAAGCAAGTCACTATCGACTTCCATTACATGCATTTCTGGATAATTTTCTTCTTCTAACATCATAGCAAAACGAACGGCATCATCTTCTTCTTCAAAAAGATAAAGAACTTGATCTCCATCTTCGTTGACTACTGAATAAGCACCCTCGTCTTCTCTGCCACTGATTGTTAAGATAAACATTCTACACTAGTTCGCAAGCCTCTTGATATACTTCGGAAATAAGTTTTTGAACAATCGACTTATCGAGTTCAATTTCTGCTTCCTCTACATATCTATTCAAGATAGAAAGTGTATCTTCTGACTCAAATGCTTCAAACTCCTCATTCTCTTGAATTTGGAAGTTCTCTACAACTTTAAGTTCGGCAATATTAGAAGCATAGAGTTTATCAATGAACTTTTCAAACTTCTTAAGATCTGTTTTCTTGCGAACGATCACACGAACAATCTTGTTTTCATACTCACGAGTATCAAAAGTTTGATAGTTAGTGTCCTCATAGTAAATGCTGTAGAACATTCTATAAGGATTGTTGACTGGAGTATGTTCTAGTGTTTCAGTATCAAAGATGGTAAAACCTCTAGTATCATTCAAATCATTCCAATATAACTCATATGGATTTCCTAGATAGAAGACTGTTCCGTTGTTCGATCGAGTGTGATAGTGTCCCGAGAAGACACGGGTGAACTTACCAAATAGTTTGCTCTCCAAACCGTGCTCCATGACGATTTGGTTATTAACTCTAAATCCCTGGAGTTCAAGGTGCCCCATCGCACATAGGCAAGTTGTCTTTTCAATAAGTTTAAGAGTGCGTTCTTCATTTTCTTGATTGATCCATGGAATAAAAAGAGTCAGAAGTTTTCCCAACATCACTTCTGTTGGTTCCGAATATACAGTCACATTATCATATTCACGCAGAAGTAGATCAACCGCATTAACTTGATTTGTGTTCTTATAATAAGCAGTGTGGTTCCCAACAATCGTGTGAACCTTTACACCCATTTCGTTTAGACGATCGTAGTAGTTATTCTTTGCCCACGATAAAGCAGAGAAATCAATTCCTTTACGACTATCAAAAGTATCTCCCATATCCACAACAGTAGTAATCCCATGCTCTTCGAGTGTTGGGAAAAATACATTATTGTAGAACTTTAGAAAATAATCATGAAAGAGTTTAGAATTCTTTCGTGCCCCAAAGTGCTGATCAGTAATAATTGCTACTTTCATTCAATAACGAAGTTTGGAATGTACTGCGTCCTTGATGCTATTATAGTCGGAGTAATCGGATCCGTCAACACTTCCACTCTCAAAAACCTGATCAAATCCAGTTCTTTCCAAAATCTTGTTCTTGATTTCCAGTTGCTTCTTCTCTTTCTGAATGCGTCTTAGGAATGCGTAGTGAATAATCTGAGTGAAATAAGCAAATGGATTTTGGGACTTCTCAGGATTGAAATTGTGAATATACTGAACACAGTTTTCAATACCATCACAAATCATATCATCCTTGAACATGTAGTTGACAAAATTTGGCTTGAATGATAAATGATTTGCAATCTTCAAGAAACATTCGCCAATATACCTTGGAATTTGTGGCTTGGGATTACCTTTAATCTTGGCAATCTCCACATCCTCACGATACTTAATGAGTGCCGCAAGAAACTCTTTGTTATTAACGTAATGCTCTGACCTTTTTCTTTTGGTCATAACTGCTGTTGATATCATTAGTTTATCTCATAATATGTATGAATTATACCATTTAAAGAAATAGTTGACAAGTATCCGAATACTCTGTAGAATACCTTTGTTGGGTTTGAAGATCAGGCTCTAGCTTTTCTTAAAGAGTTTCTCTAAGATCTCTTTAGCATCATTAACGTTGGCAAGATATCCCATTTTTCTGGATATCTTAGTTTGATTATTTTTTGTACTAAACGTTTCTCTACAAAATCTTTGGTACATTCCTATCATATCAATATCCGAAGATTCAGTCATTGTAAGAATATCATCAATATTGATAATGAACATATCCTCTGTGGTTGTTTTTAGCCAAGGTTCTATCTTATATCCAACTACACCGTTTCTACCTTTTATTTCAGAAACAATTATTGGATTACTTACTAGGAGTAAAGTTCTATCCTCTTCTTCGGTTGGTGCTACCTTTGCGAAGATCTCTTCTCCAGTTTTTAATTTAAGTGTTGCATAAAAATCATCTTCTATCATTTGTTCTTAAGTTGAATGGTGATTATTTCATAATTAAATTTTTCTTCATTGTATATTTTAATTCTTTCTATTAGATGATTTAGAGTATAGTTTTTTCTTGAGTTAAAAGTACAATCATCAGAGATGTCGTAGAGGACTGCTTTAGTTTTATTTTTTCCTTTTCTAAGTACTCTTCCAATTGATTGAAGATTTCTAATTCTTGATTTACTGGGTGAAGCAAAGATAACATTATGGAGGTTCTTAATATTAATACCAGTAGAAAAAGTTCCATAAGAGGCAACGATAATTGCGTTGTTTTCTCTTTCCGTGATTTCTCTGACTAATTCTCTTTCCTCAGCATCAACACCACCATGAACAAAAAATACTTTACGATCACTCCCCTTGTTATTATTTATCTTGTCGTATAGTATTGCTCCGTGTGCTTCTACTCTACTGAATAGCACAAGAGTATTTCCTTTTAAGTCAAGAGATAAATTTGTAATAAACTTATTTCTTTGTTCGTGAGAGATTAAATACTGTATCTCATCCTCATAAGTTTCAAACTTTTGTGGTGGGTGCTTGAGAACAAGACATTGAATATCAAGTTGAGAAAGGTGTCCCTGTTCCATTAACTCAGCAGTTTGAGTTACTTTATACGAAGGACCGAAAACACCTTCCAACACCCACTTGTGAGTTTGAGTTCCGTCTAATGTTCCAGTAAATCCAAAACGATATTTTGCATGATGCAGTTTTGACATTATTGAAATTAAAGATTTGCTCTTGAATAAATGTGCTTCATCACCTATAATGCAACCATAATCCTCAAAGAAAGAACGCTCTAGTTTGTATACAGATTGCCAGGTTGTAATTGTTACAGGGGCATCATTACTTTTCTCTCTACCAGAATAGATACGGTGACAATATGAATCAGCATCCCAACCATAATCAAGGAAATCCTTGTACATCTGTTCTACAAGAGATGTCGTTGGAACAACTAAGAGAATTTTTTCGCCTTTATCCACATAATATCTTACGATCGAATAAATCATCAACGATTTGCCGCTGGCAGTGGGGCTTATCAATAGCTTTCGATTATGTCGTAGAGCATCATATACTCCCTCAATTTGATATTGCCGAGGGGAATGTGAACAAATAGAATGCATGTAATCTTTTACACCTTCGAAAGATATCTCTTCATTGACTTCGAAGGGTAATCCATAAAATTTATTTGTTTCGAATCTATATCTATATCCGTATTGCTTACAGAAAGATACAATTTTATCCAGCAATCCAACATAGATCTGCTTAGATCTCATGTCGAATAAATGTATCTCTCCGTTCCAATTTCTACCTCTATATTGAGGCATAAACTTTGCGTTTGGTACTTCAAACTTGAAGTGATCCCTTAGTTCATACTCAATATGAGGTTGTGTTTCAATCTTTAAAAAAACTTCATTCGATTTAGAAATTACTAAATCCGCATTATCAACCATAACCTGCCTGGAATTTAATTACCTCGATTGCATTCTTTATTTGATAAGTTCTATTTTGAATCATCTTGAGAATGCTCTCAATATAATTTAGCATAGTTTCATAGTAGTCAATTTTTAGGCAAATTTGAGATAGTCTCTCATCAGCATCTAAGTATTTTTGAAGAGTTTCTTTGTCACGAATTTTTTTAGGGAATGGATTCTCCACATAAACATCAGGATCTGCTTTTCCAGTATAATACTCATAACGATCGTGTCTGATATTTTTTCTCTGTTGCTCTGCTTTTTTCTTTAGCAGAATGATGTTATTATACATGTCAAAATATTTTGAATGTAGAATGGGAATATTTAAAGATTCTGTATGTAAATTATCTGGATCAATTTTAGAATCTTCTTCCCACATTTTTTGGATTGTATCCAAATCAAAAGTCATAAAGGATTACCAGCATTATCTACTATATTGTAAATAGTATACTTGAAAGTTACCTCTGCAGTCAAATAATCAATGTCACTGTCTGTAGCATCGAATTGAAGATCTGTCAAAGAGTATGGAAAAACATCTAAAAACTTAACTTTGAAATTTGAATTATTAGAACTGGTGAGAACTGAAAGAGTAGCATCTGAGTACAAATTCAGTTGAGATTTGTACTGATTATCCATGTTTTTATTTTCTCTTTGCCAATCATATATTTCCTGCAAACTTTCTGGATATCCAATACCACGAATCCAGTTTTGAATTTCCATGTAGTTTTCTAAGTTCTCATCTACAAGGAATCTGATTGTCAAATCATTAAATTGAACTTTGTCTCCTGGGATATCAATATCTTTCAAATAAGTTGGTTGAATTGCCACTCCCAAAGTCATCCCTGGAATATTTGCAGTGTTCCCAAAGAATGCAACTTTAGGTGCTCTATTTAATGTAAACTTGAAACCTACAGGCGATAGAAAATTTCTATTCTGTATCTGGTTTACATATGCGTTAGATAATGACATTTTTTGAATTATTTAGATAAAAAAAGGGTGCCTTTCGGCACCCTGAAAACCTTTGTGAAAAGGATCACATGAGGTTCTTGATAGCAACTCTTCTGTAGTAGCGGTTGCTGTTGACGCGCAGGCGTCCCAGACCCTGATCGGTTCCTTCTGCGAATGGGTTGGCAACAATACCGTAACGGGTCTTGAAGCCAATCTTTGGTTGGAAGGTGTCCTCTCCAACGGCACGTACCATCTGCAGAGGTACATATGGGCAATAGAAGAGTCCTGCATCGTAAGGTGAAGAACCCTTATAACCAACAACGTAGTATTGGTTGGTGCCTTGTGCCAGTCCGCTGTTATCAGCAGCCAGGTTTGCCGAATATGGATCGATGTATACTCTGTACTTACCGTTGATAGTACCAGCAAAGGTGTTGCCAGTGTCATCAACATTCAGGTTTGCATTCAGAGCAGGGGTGTAATCGAGAACACCAGCCATGGTGAGTGCTGAAGCAACGTCAGCAGAACACATGATGATGTTACCCTTACCGCGACGAGTTCTCTGAGCGATTCTGTTAGCATCTCTTTCGATCTGGAACAGAAGACCCTTGAACTTCTCAACGCTCCAACGTCCGTTAGAGTCGATGTCGAGGTCGAATACACCAGCGGTTGAGGTGTTTTCTACAGCACCTTGCTCAGCGATCTTGTAGATGGTGCGGATAACTTCACGGTTGATCTCAGCAAGAATTTCGCTAGACAGAATGTTAGCGAGTTCTGCTTCAGCGTTCAGTCCGTGAATTGCCTTCAGATCCTGAGCGAGTTCGAGCGAATACTCAGCCTTCAGTGCTCTGGACTTAGCGGTAACGGTGACTTTCTCGATCGAGAATGCCATCTGGTTGAACTGATCACCAGCTGCAGAACCGAGATTCTCGGCGTCGCCAGTAACCATACCTTGACCGACATCATATGCGGTTGAGGTAGCGGTTCCAACTGGGTTCAGAATTGCAGGGTTAGTGCCAGACTGTGCAGTTGTACCTAAACCAGCAGCAACATCAGAGAAACCAGCAGTGAGGTTGAATCCGTCATCTTGTCCCGAGAATGCAGTATCTGCCTCGTTGAAGAATGCCTCAGTGCCGCTCTGATTTGCATAGCGGGAACGCATTGCGAAGATGAGTCCAGTAGGACCACTCATTGGTTGAACGCCAGCCAGATCATATGCGACCAGGTTAGGCATTGAACGTCTGATCAGCGAGATCAGAACGGGATCGAAACCTGCGGTAGGACCACCAGCGGCGGAACCACCACCGAAACCACCAGAAGCACCAGCAGCGTTAGCAGCATTGGTTGGGGTTTCCATCAGGTTGAAGCTGCTACCAAATGCAGCTTCTTCTCTTAAAAACTTTTCTTGGTTTTCCAGCAGGACAGCGGTTACAGCCTTTCTGTGCGAATCTTTGATTGCATCAAGACCCTCATAGTTCAGAAGAGGTGCCCACTTTTCCTGCAGATGCTCGGAATGGAACATTTGCGTTTACCTTTGTGAATGTTTGCGTTTGACTAATATTAAATTCAGTTTTTGGCGACTGCTGAAAGAGTTCTCAGGTAAGCAGCCATTACTCCAGAGTGTTGCTCTGGTGCAGATTCTACTCCCTCAGACAGGGTTTCAGTTTGTGCCTTTGGAGCTTTCTTTGCCGAGAAGTATGACTCCTTCAGCATCTCCAGCTTTTCACGATATTCTTCTTCACTTTCAAACTCAACACTTTCGGCAAGTGAAGCGAGCTTTTCTTTCTGAGTGGAAGCGAGTCCTTCAGAAACTTCATCTAAGATTCCGTCTGCAACCGACTCTGCGAGTCTTTGGTTAAGATGGATGTTCTTCTCAATCTGCTCGTTGAGTTTTGTCTCCATGTCATCAAGTTTTTCTACCATGCTCTCAAGAACATCATATTTATCTTCAGGAATTGATACATAATGTGCTTCAAAAAGTTCCTTCATGCCTGAGAGGAAACTCTCAGTCATTTCGGTTTTCAGTCCTTGCTCGATTGCAAGTTCATTTTCGGTGAACCATTCATCGGCAACATACTCAAGATAAGAATCTACTCTTTCTGCGAGTGCTTCTTTGATTGTCTCGACTTCCTCTACGAGTTTTTCCTCGTATTGTGCTTCGAGTGCCTCTTTGATTTCTCCAACTTTAGCAGTCAGAGCAGCTTCAAAGATAGTTTTTGCTTTTTCTCTAAACTCTTCGGAGAGTTCTTCGCCACCAAGAAGAGCATTAACATCTTCTTCGATGTCATACTCTTCAGTCTCTTCTACCACTTCTTCAGTCTCTTCAACTTCAGCTTCAGCAAGAACTTCTTCATCTTTCAGTTCTTCTTCTTCCTTGACTGCCTTCATAGCATCAGCACCTTTAGCACCCTTGTTTACAACGTCTCTCACTTGCTTGAGGGTTGCGCCAGGTGTCTTCAGTTTTGCTGAATCGTCATCAGATCTATAATTTTCTGGGGTAGGTCCTCCCAGATCTTCTACGGAACCGAGTTGGGTTCCGGGATCCGACAACTTAGGCATCGCTTCCGCTGCTTTTGCGCCTGCATTAACAGCGGTTTTGGATTGCTTAGTGCCTACTTCCATTTCTTGTAAATCTCCACGAGACATTTGAACTCTCCGTTTAACCTTAGTTTTAAACTATATTTATTTATAAATTAAAGATTTGCGAGAAAATCATTGAATAAGTTTAACTTATTCTCTTCTAATCTCTTTTGATCTACAAGAGTGTTAATAGTCTTGTAGGTTTTTTGTGCGTACTTTTCTCTAAGAATGCCACCATCCCATACCCATTCTTTACCTTCCATAATTCCCGAAACGAACGCATCTGGAGCAGAAGGATCAGCAACGATATCAGCAGCAGTAGCAAGCATGAAATCTTCGCCAACTACATTGTATCCCTCTCTTGTTTGTCTGAGGGATCCAATTCCACGAGAAGAAACACCGAGTTTTACACCTTCATCAATGAGAGAAGATGCAATCTTACCCATTGGTGTATTTAAGATCTTTGCCTTACCAATGAAGTTAGAACCACTTTCTTTCAGAGAAACAATCTTGTGAGAGACTCTATCCAGATTTACGGTAGGACCATCTGGGTGTCCAAGTTCTCCAAGTGCTCTACCAGCAGCAACGTGATTTTCATTGTATCTTGTGACTTCGCGGCGAAGGGTTTCCATAGGATACATTCTGCCATTTCTATTGCAGATGTTTCCTTGGAGGAAAATACCTTCAATATACAATGATTTTTTACCGTTGTTGCTTTCAACGATAAATTCTACTTGTTCGATTTCTTCTCTGATGAGTTTCATGGCTTTAGTTAGTGAATCCTACTTTTGCTGCTTTGATTGCTGAAGATGTCCAAATAACATCAGTTGGAAGTTTTTCTAAAAACTCAACCGAGTTTGCTGGCATACTAAAATAATTAGTGGTTGCCGCACCAACAATTGTTGAAACTCCAACAGTAATAATACCTCCGGTATCATTATGAAGTCTTACACAAGTTGCATTACTGATGCTTGTAGCAGCACCAGCAGTTGCACCAGTAGCAACTTCAGTTTCAATTATCTTAGTTCTTTGCATTTTTATGATGAAGTCTTATACTTTTTATTTATGATTCTTCGTATTCTTCAGTATCTTCTACTTCAACTTCAGTTTCAAATTCATCTTCACCAAAGAGTGAATTTGATGCAACTGGTTTAAATGAATCTACTCTTTCTGCTGCTTTTGCAAACAAAAGATCCTTAATTTTGTCACTAATCTGAGAAGGACTCTCATCAGAAGTGATCATATCCATTAATTCATCCATGAGTTTATCAATAGTATTCGATGTTATTTATTAAATTTCTCCACCCTTTGGAATTTCAACTGCCTTTTCTTCCTTTCCTAAATCTGGTTCCATTACTGGTTGTCCTAAATCCATAGGGGCAGCACCCTGAATTGGTTGTCCTGTTTCTGGATCGATTTGCATTTGAGAAGGATCTGGGATAATACCGTCTTCAATTTCTTTTTTGATGAGTAAATCCTGCTCGATAATTTCTTGATCAGTTTGACGAAGAACCTTTCTTCTCAGATAGTCTTGTGAGAAATATCTACCAACATAAGGTTCTGCTGTTGCTGCCAAACTCAGTCTTTCATTGAGAAGTTCTGCTTCTTTGAGTTCTGAGAAGTGGTTATCATATAAGAAATCATACTGAATATGCTCACTCATGATCTGCCAGTCTTCTGGAGTAATAATATTTTTAAGAATGAGTTGAGTTCTCAGCATATCATTGAACATATTTGAAAATCTCTTTCTCAAACGTCCAACAAACTTACTGAATTTAAGTTCATCTCTCAGAATTTCTGATGATCTACCTAAATTAAATCCACCATCACCACCAACTCTAGTGGGTGGAACATTCAGCGACTTATAAAGTTTCTCTTGGAAATATTTGATATCTGTAATTTCTCCGAGATTCTGTCCACCCGGAAGAGTTGAAATTTCTGTGCCTCTACCACCTTCACGACGAGGAAGCCAGAAATCTTCAAGCATACTCATGTATTTTTTATCATCACGGATTTCTCCAGTGTTTGCATCATAAACAAGTTTGTTACGATAACGCATCATAACATCACGAAGATATTGTTCTGCCTTTACTTTGGGAAGATTGCCCACATCAATGTAGAAAATTCTACGCTCAGGAGCACGAGACAAACGGTAAATTACAAGTGAGTCCTCAATCATGCGAAGTTGATTGAGTGCTTTGATTGCTTTGTGAAGATATGATAAAGTTGATCCCTTATTTCTGTCTACCAATCCTGAAGTGCAATAAGTGATGGAATCTTTTGACATTTTGATTCCATTGTTTGCTCCAGAAGCAGTTGGATTTTGTGTAGGATAAGATGTTTTTGGACTATAGATGAAGTATTCCTCAATTTCTGGGAACTCATAATCCATAGGATTATCAGATTGCATTCTTGCAAAAGTATTCCCGTTATCTTTTTTCTTCTTGTTTTGACGAACATAACGCATCTTAAGTGCGTCAATATAACGAAGTTCTTGAATTCCTTCTTGAGGATTCTTTAAATCAATTACTTTGTGGTAATACAATCTACCGTCAATATACCAATTCCTATAAATTTCGTGAGACTTTTTATCGAAATCTAAAAGTTCTAGAATATACTTAAACTCATCTCTAATTTTTTTCTTAATACCATCACTTGCGTTCAGATTATCTAAGTCAATCTGAACAGGACTATCATTTGTATCTGATACAATTGCTTCGTTTACAATATCTTCGATGGCACTATCACACTCGGGATGAAGTGCCATCTCACGATATCTTTTGATAAGATCAAATTCAGTTCTATAAACACCTTCAATGTCAACATATGAACCAAAAAAACCACTACTCAAGTAGTGATCAACCCCGTCCTCATTATTAGGAGGAACGGGGGAAACAGTACTTGGTGATAGTGGTTCAGTATCCTCAATAGAGAATCCAAATAATTTTGCCATTATTAAAGTTCTTGACTACTTATGATCTATTTATCAAGCTCCAGAACCAGCAGCTTCTGGGAAGTAGTATTGAACCTGGAATTCTACAGTGAATTCTTCGATGGTATCGGTTGTCTCGTATGAAAGATCAATTGCTGAAATATTGGTTGGGAAAATATCGATGAAGCGATATTGTGCCAAGATTCTAGCAGGATCTCCAGTTGTGTTGTTACCTTGCTGATTTGAAGGACTTCTTCCGAGTTGATAAACAATTGCGTTACCCATGTAATCTGCTGGGTTAGACAATCCAGAGTGATCTCCATATTGTCCAAGATTCTGCATCCACGCTTCAAATGCTCTTCTGTGGGAGAAGTCTTCATCGTTGATGACGGTTACAGTCCATACATCAAATGTTCTGTCACCAGCAACTTTCAGAGTTCTACCTCTAAAAGGAACTTCGATTGGGGTGATTACAGATGCTGGCAGAGCAGCTGCCTTGCAAAGGAAACGGAAATTTTCTTTGTCAAATTGTCCAGTTCCGTCTCCTTGAACCCCGATGTTTACACCAGATGGAAATGTAACGTCAACCTCAAAAAGGTTAGGGCGAGCACCACCACCAATCAGTTTTGATTTAAAGTTTGAAATGCCTCTTGTTGGAATTTGTGCCATTTTTAGGTTCCTCCTTTAGTAATTTATAATCTAAAATCAAACTCTACCAACAACTTCTTCGAAGCTTACACCAGTTCTGGTGGCAACGAATGTCAAGGTTACATAGTTAATCGACTTAGCTGGTTTCAGGAAGATATCAGCTCTAAATTCATTATTATCAATTACGTCTGGAGTATTGTTTGTTTCATCGCAAACAACCAGGAATCCGTAAAGTCCTCTCTTTGCCTGAACATCACGGAGATATGGTTCAACAATGTTTACAAAGTTTGCTCTCGTGATTTGATCGTTCAGTTCGAAGAGTTGTGCCTCTGCTGATCTCTGAAGTGCCTGCTCAACAGTCAAGAACAGACGACGAACGTTGATTCTATCGAATGCGGAAGCATATCCAAGAGCAGTCTTATCACCGAACAGGAGAATTCCCAGTCCAGGTTGATTTACAATTGAGTTTACTCTCTGAGGATAAAGTTGATCTCTTTGTGCTTTGTTTGGATTGTATGCAAGTTTAATTGCATTATTGAGAATTCCTCTTTGCTGTCCTGCTGGCGAGAACCATGGATATGCGAAGATGGAAGTTCTTACACAAAGTCCAGCAACGTCTGCGTTACAAGGAATGTAACGGAACTTATTGTTGAATCTATCGTAAGTGTACTTATATCCACTATCGAAGATTGCATAAGATGAAGATGAAAGTGGAGCAAAGAACTGAACAATGTTATCAGTTTGAGTATCAGAGTTAGTAAGATCTACTACGTCTGCTCTATGTGGAGAAATTGTAGCAATACAATCTTTTCTGGTTCCAGCAATAGAAATCAGGTGATTTGCTTTTGCTTGAGATTCAAATTTGCTTCCCATTCCAGGACCCATGATCAGGTAGTCAACCTGAATTTCATCCTTGTTAGAGAATAGATTGTATGAAGTAAACAGATTTCCGAGTGTTGCTGTCATTCCACCATTTGCGGAATAATCAACTCCTCCTCCAAGAGTGTATGTTACGTTTCCGATAGCACTGAAAGTAATACCTTGAGCAGTTTGATTCCACTGTCCATCAGACTCGGTTACTTTAGTATAACCACTTGAGAACCCAGTTGCAATTGGAGTGGTTCCATGATAAGTATCATCTCCAGTAGATGGATTGTCTCCAGCATAAACATACTCGGAGTACTGTGCGAGATAGTTCTTCCAGAAAGTCTTCTGTGGAGAATTTACTGCGGAGATGGTATCAGTTGCCTTAGAAACACTGATGTGCTTCTCAAGTAAGTTACCTTGAATTCCAGTTACGGATCCAGTGTCATCAACAACGATGATGTGCATTGCATCGTTCTTACCTTGTCTATCAAGAACGAATCCGTTGCTGATTGGTTTTGGTGCGATCGACTTCCAGAAAATTACAGTATTTGTAAGATTCAGTGTCTGCTGATCATACCAGTCAACCGATGAAGCAACTGTGGTTACTGTTCCGTTTCCTGTAGCAATACCAGAGTTGTTATAGAACTCAATAGCATCCGTTGCCAGGAATGATGCGTTTGCGTTGAACTCTGCATAAGAGATTGGGTACTCTACACCATTATCGGTAGTAGCAGTAGAAACTCTGGAAAGAATTTTTACATCAATTGTGCTGTTTGCTGTTGTAGAAGCAGTTGAAACACCAGTGATGATACCCTTAATGTAACCATTAAATCCTGTGGTTGATCCTACACCAGGAATAACCGCATTTACTAAAGGGGTTGTAATTCCATATCCAACAACAGCACCAGCAACGCCAGGATCTGTAGTAGTAATTCCAAGAGTCTGATCTGCCAGATCGTCAATCATGCAGATCTTAAGATTGTTTGCCCAAGATCCTGGGTTCTTAGCAGCAAAGACATAGTTTGCAATGTCATCTGCCCAGTTTGCTTCATAGTCATCGAAGCTCTTAATCTTTACGCCAGTGGTGTTTGCAAAACCTACACCAGCATTTGCGTTGTTAAGAGTTGTTCCGTCTGTTCTTACAACTTTAAGAACACCACCATATGAGAGGAATGAAGACGCACTCATCCAGTACTCATATTGTCCGTCTGTTGAAAGAGGCTTACCAAAGACGTTAATGAGTTCTTGTTCGGTGGTAATATCAACTGGTTCGTCAACTGGACCAATCGAGAATGGACCCGCAATTGCTCCAATGTTATCTAAAACATTATCAGCTCTTCCTACTGTTAAATCAACCTCTCTGACGAGAACGCCTGGAGATAATTGAGGAGTCGCCATGTTTTTCTCCTGATGTATCAGTTATCTAAAAAATATTTATTAAAATCTACTTTTCAAATGGGGAAATGGTGCATGAACAAATTACCAGTCAGGATATTCCCATTTATCCAATACTGTAGATACCATTCTAGATGTAATAACCCTTTTTATAGTACATTCTTTGCACTCATATGAATATGATGATGGGACTGCACCTCTATCTTTTCTAGTTCTGTAAAATCCATCAATTAGATTTTTAATTTCGCCACAAATTCTACACTTTCTATCATTAAGTAATAAATGTCCTAGTCTAATTTGTCCATCTAAATCCATTATGATAGATACTCCCACATATATGCTCTATCACCATATTCGTCAGTAAACCATCTATCTCCATCAGAGTCTACGAAACTGATATTATCCAATCCATCATCGATAAATCCAAAAGGTGCCATGTCTTGCTCGATTTGATTTTTCTGTTCTTCATAAAGTCTCTTACGAACATCTTGATCGGTAAGTTCCTTGAAGTAATCTTGCGCTACTAACCAAGCATAGATAACCAGACACATTGCCAAGTCATCATTACATCCCTCTTCTGCTTCAAAGGAGTTGTGTTTTTGAATGAATGTAGTAAGTTCCGAAATAATCTCATAGTCATTGAAAATGAGTTTATCTTCCTCAATCATTGTTTTTAGATTGAGAGATCCAACCTTCTTGACAGTCTTGGACATCTTAACACCAAGTTGAGTTTTCTTTCCAGAAAATCCTTGCCCAACAATCTGTCCTGCTCTACCTCTCATAGAGCACATAAGAAGATTTTGATACTCCAAATCATACTGAAGGATGGACGCAACCTGATCTCCAATATCGTTTACTTCGCAAAGAATATATGCACTATTATAATTTTTTGCTACTTCATAGATTATATTTGGAAACAACATTGGTTTAATTTCGTTGTTTCTGTACTTTGCTACAACTCTATGTGGGAATGTTGTAATGTCCACAACAACAAATGCGGAATAGTCCTCACTTACACCTCTAGCAACGTCAACGGTCATTAAATAATCATGATTATCCTTTGATTCCTCATATACATCCAGTCCAGCACTTCTTTTTATTGGACTATCATATACAAGAGTTCTGAGTTTACTTGGCGCAATAAGAGTATCAACAGATCCTAAAAATTCGCACTCGAACTCAACTTTAAACTGCTGATCGGATGTGTTTGCAATAGTTTGTGCTTTCCATGCCTCATCTCTCCCAGGAACTTCACTCCAATGAACATCGGTTGGAATATATTCATTCTTTTTCTTTTCCGCATCATGCCACATTCGGTAGAAATGATTCATACCGTGTGGGGTAGAAACAATGATTACTTTTGTGCTTTTACCTGAAGTAATAGTAGGATAAACAGATGCAAAGAATGAATCTGCAATATGATTTGGAACGAACGCAAATTCGTCCAAGAAGAGAATGTTGAATGACATTCCTCGAACAGCAGAAGCAGATGTTGAAGCAGCAAGAATCTTGGAACCATTCTCTAATTCTAATGAACCTTTATTCCACGAAACAATACCTTGCTGCATCCACTTTGGTAGGTTTTCATAAGCAGTCTGTAACCTATCCAGGAGCTCCCTAGCAGTTGCTGCTTTGTTTGCTAGGATACCGATGTTAACATTGTCATTAAAGACGGCATAGTGGAGCAGGAAAGACACCACAGTGGTTGATTTACCAGTCTGTCGTGGCATCTTACAAATATTAAATCTGTGGTTGTGAAAATTATTAACTAACTTTTCCTGGAAAGGATACATCTGAAAAGGTTGCAATCCTTTATCCAGGGTTACAATCTTCACATAATTTTTTGCAAAATAAACTGGATCTTCCTTACACTTAACAAACTCAAGGATTTGTTCTTGTGTAAACTCAATAGGAGTATTTGCTTTCTTTAATAGTGGATTACCAAGATATACGTCACTCATTTTATTCTCCTATCAATCTTCTACATAAATGAACGATGCACTTGCCTGTGTCATGTTACTTGATGAACTAATAACAGCAGTTATATAACCTCCTGGTGGAATATCAATGCCAATATTAACTAAATCTACATCAATTGTATCACCATTTGATACATGAAATGCTGCAATCGGTGGAGTGCTTTGTGCTGGTAAAATGAAT
>Ga0208795_1000670_pt1 | contig 16477 bp, 31 predicted proteins | sample CB_VirMetaG_6_FD_184541 | JGI IMG/M metagenome (GOLD analysis project Ga0208795, IMG submission 184541) | Freshwater to marine saline gradient viral communities from Chesapeake Bay - CB_1508_2 Viral MetaG (SPAdes) (version 4) | ecosystem: Environmental > Aquatic > Marine > Coastal | place: USA... | reverse complement strand
TCCTATCCAATAGCCTTTTTGATCCATCGTGTCAGGCATACCTGCTAATTCTTTATTTATCTTAGGTAAATGTTCCCCTTCTATAACATGTTCTTCAGGCAGTTTGATTGGCATTCTATGAAGTTGGATTGGAGTAGATATTTTTTCCCAGTGAGGGCAGGCAGTGCATATATTAGGGTTGGTATTATTAAAATCTTTACACGTCTTAGGTGCTCCAGTAGCTTTTCTTTCAGTCTCTTCATAACTATATTCGGGGTGATCTTTTGATATAACATGAATGACTTCATCCCGGTCAACACAGTTATTAGCTAAAGATAAGACGCGCCACCATAGCGGTTCTTCAGCTGTTTTAATATTGTCAAGATAATATTTAAGTTGTCCACAGCCTTTCTCTCCACCCTTTATACTATCAATAAGCAACGGTTTAAAATGATTTTCGTAGTTGCCATATTTAAGTTTTTTATCTTCTTCAGTCATTGGTAACTTTTTAACAATCTCTTCTAATGGAACTTCTATTTCACCAATAGCTTTAGTAATGTCTTCAAGATTATATTCAGGAGCATCTTTTAAAACAAGCGTAGGACGCGGAGGATTCTGTTTATAATTATTAGTATCAGGACATCTAAATAAACGAGAACTATCCGCAGTAACAACAGGATCTATTTTAAGTCCTTGTTGTATACATAAATTTTTAAATGCAGTAGCTAAAGGTTTCCACTCATCAATCTTAATTTGATTCTTTAAAAACCAATATGCATGAATGCCATTTCCACTATTGACAATCGCTGGCATAGGTAACTTTGATGATTCTAAAAACTTACTTAGATCAATTAAAGCTTCCTTCTGAGATTTATAGTCTTTATTATCCCCCACATCTAAATCAATAAAGAATGATTTAACTAGAATTGAGTTGTTTGCTTTCCTATCCTTTTCATTGAAGGTACTCATCGCAACAAAAATGTTTCTGTCATGCTGTTTGCTTGCTTCTATAAGTTCTACTAGCTCCTCTACGCTTGTAGTGTACTCATGCACAAAAGATTTAGTGTTGGCGGTATTGTAAGCTATACAATAATACCCTTCATTAGGCAGGGCTTTTTCATAAAATTGATTTAACATTAATCCCTTTCTCTCGACAAAAATACTCCGAAGTTATCCCCCGGAGCATCTTCAATTGTAACCCCATAAGCCACAATAATCAACTTAATTTAGGTACAATATTAGCTTCTAAAAAAGACTTTGCTTTTTTCATTTCTGAAATAGGCAGTTCTTCCGTGTGGTTTTCTAACTGTGCTTGCCATGCCTCATCAAGCGCAGCTAAGAATTGTTTAATTTTAGTTTCGTTTTTATCCCTGATGGGAGAACCTCTAAACCAACTATGAATAGTCATTCGAGATACCCCAAAAACTTTAGCTACATCAGTGATAGGAAGGTCTGCATTAACGCAGGCCTTCGCTAACCGAACTCCAAGTTTTTCTTCGTCAAGATTGTTAAGCTCGACTAAAAATCTAGGACTATATTTTTTAGGCATGGCCTACTCCTTTGCCCACTGATTAATAATATCTGATAAATCGTCAGCAGGTTTTGGAGGTATGGTTGTTTCTATTCTAACCTCAGGTTCACCAACGTCTGCTTCAGCACTCACACTTTCAAATGTTTCTGCAGGAGCTTCTGTTGCTGTATGGACATATCCATCTTCCTCGTCAAACCCAAATCGATTTGCGCTATTATTACCCTGAACATAATCAATTACTTGAACTGCCCGTAAACGTAATGCCACACCCGCACCAATCAAACTTGTGTAGTATGGGGCAATAGTGCCGTTTACTTTAATAATAGAGCCGCCCCAGATATTACTTTCTGGCATAGGCATGCCCTTAGAATCAAAGATAGCAGGCTTGTAGGCCGCTTTTGATTTAAATCTAAGGATGACATTGCCAGTAGGTTGGCCTGCCTCATCGAGCTCTTCCATGTATGGAGGAGGCGCCTTCTTAATTTCTTTGCCTTTAGCCTTTTTAATTTCAGCCTCAACGTTATTAGCAAAGACTTCGTTGATCTGTTTCAGAATAGGAATTGCTTCCTGTTTTGGTAGAATCAAATTAACTTTGTATTCCCCCTCTTCTGAAAATTTAGTATCGGGTTGTGATAACCACGGATACTGAGCCTCACCTTTTGGTGTGGTAAATGTTACGTTTTGTTGTGCCATATAATACTCTCCTTATTTAGATGACGGTTTTCTTACAGTTATTTTAAATTCCCTCATGGTACTGATACCTGGAGGGAGTCCCTCTTCTCCTCTAGTACTAATAAACTCTTTAAAGTTAGTCTGACTTATGCGTTGTTGTAATAACTCAAGTGCTTCATTTTCCATAATGAATTTCTTAAAGTTATCCCAGTCACCACATATGTAGTTTTCTTTTAAAGTTTTTACAATAGTACCGCTCTCGGTGCGTAATGTTTCGGCACCAATGTCATTACAAGTATTCAACATTGCTTCCTCTAAGCGATCCATCTGCTCTTTGAAAACGCTGTCTTCTTGCTCGTATTTTTTAGCTAGTTTTTCTCGCTCTCTTCTGATAGCAAGATAAGTAGTTACCATATCGTTTACTTTTACTTCGCTCATGTTTTAGCCTCTATTTTATTCATAGTCCTATCTCCTCTCTATATAAATCAACTAATTGCGTATGCGCATCTACCTTACCCTGTAGCATGGCATACATCTTTTTTTCAATGGCTGAGCCTTGTAGATGAACAACAGTCATCTTGTTCTTTTGCCCTACTCGGTCAATCCGTGCAACACATTGTAGGTAAACTTCAACACTCATAACAGGCGACCAAAATACAATCGTATCTGCTCGAGTTAAAGTTACACCATGTGATGCTGATTGAGGTTGTATGACAAGAACCCTAGGTTCGTCAGCCGTTTGAAACTCTTTAATTATTTGTGTCCGATTAGAAGCACTTACATTCCCATTAATAATAGAATTTGATATGTTATTTTGATTTAAATTTTCAGCAATGATTTGTATCGTATGTCGATAGGGCACAAATATTAATACTTTATTATCTGTTTGTTCTATTGTTTCCATTAAGGCAGTTAACCGAGGAGCAATATCAAAGTCAATTACTTTTCTGTCGTCGGTGTAAACTGCCCCTCCTGAAATTTGTAATAGCTTATTCATATTAACTGCGGCATTAACTGAAGTAACTTCTTCTCCCCCCGCTTGAATTAAGAAATCTTTCTTCAATTGATTATAATATTTTTCTGCTTGCTTAGTTAAAGGCACAATTCGTGTTTGATACATAACGTCAGGTAAATCAAGACAATCATTCTTAGCAAAACGAATAGCCGGCTGTAGTACTTTAAATACTTTATCTTTACTGTTAGGTCTTGGTATCCATTTAAACCGAGTAATTTGTTGCATGACGATGTCACGCCATGCGGAAGAAAATTTAGGTACTCGGTGTGGACAAACAAGTCGAGCCAACCCAAAAGCATCAACAGGTGATTGAGATGCCGGAGTTCCAGTCAGCATCCACAATTTAGTAGAGGGCTCTAATATTTTGTTTAATGTTTTCCAACGTGTTGTTGTAACAGATTTATATGCATTAGCTTCGTCTACTACAATTAAATCAAAGTTAGCTTTTTTAATATCGTCTTTAACAATTGCCACGCCGTCGTAATTGATAATAACAAACTCGTACTGAGGATTGTTAATAATAAGCCTACGATCATCAGCAGTCCCATAAGCAACGCCAGGCACACGATGAATACATGTGTTATAAATGTCATTTTTCCATGCGGAAGTCATAATCGAGAGAGGGCATATAACCAGCACTCGTTTGATTTTCCCCTCGTTCATTAAATAATCAGCCGCCCAAAGCACAGACGACGTCTTTCCTGTACCTGCTTCGTTAAAACAAAATGCTCTAGTATGCGTACTTAGAAATTCAGAAGTTACTTTTTGGTGGTCGAACGGATGAAAGCGTCCTGTCCATTTATAGTCCCGAACAATCGGAGAAGGTAAAGGTTTTTTAAAGATGACTAACTCATTGAGTTTAATCATTTCATCAAGTCCCCAATAAACAAGGACGTCTGCAAAATCCCCTCTTACTTGTGTTACTGATGCTTTAGATATGTGACCTTGTATTCTTGTGGCCGTATCATTAGGCACAGTAATTTTAACTGCTTTATTATCTATTAGTTCCATGTTCTCCTCTCATCGAAACTATAGTATAAACTATAAAGAGGAAATAAGGCAAGTATTATTTTACTTTTTTGTTGGTTTTTTTCTTTCGCGTTTACTTGTTTCGCTCACAAGTTTTCCTGAAGAGCTACGTTTGAATGACCGGTTTTTAGATTTAGACTGAATAGTCACACCATGTTTGTTAGAGCCCCCTTTAGAAAAGGCTTTACGGTGTGATACATCTTTTCCTTCCCGCGCATCTGCTTTACCATTACCGTTTTTATCAGGCAATTTTTTATCTAATGCACGACGAGCACGCTGGCGCTCCATACGATTTGCATGTTCACCCCTTGCTTTTTGTTTCTCGTACTCTTTTTTGTAAGGTCTTTTTTTGTTGACGTATGGCATTTTCTGTCACCTTTTTACACCAATTAATAAACTGTTCTACTTCCATGTTTCCTCGGAACGAATTAATCGCCCTACATACTATCTGTATGTTATCGTAATTATACTCTTTTCCCGCATTAATTCTATCGATACTTGCGTTGGTCAGTATGATTTCTCCCCGCTTATGGTAGCAAGTAAGCTCGATCCCGGACAATGCGCATCGATAGTTTTGTGCTGCTGTTTTGCCTACTAATTCAGCAACTGTTAAGGAGTGATCCTTTTTAGTAGACAGAATGTGTTTATAATATTTATCCCAGTTATGATTGTCTCTTTCGTACCGTTGATTAACTCGGTAAATGTTATTACATTGAGGAGAACAATTTATGTGTTTAGGGTGGTTTGTCTCGAAGGGCGTATTACATGTAATACAAACTTTTCTAAACATTCTACTTCCTAGGTTTGTAAAACTCGCAAGTATCAACAGGGCACCATCCACAAAGCGGAGTTGGATTAGGTGTCCACACATCGTCTTTATAAGAAAGAGATAGTCTATCTAAGGCCTGTTGAAATTTTTTCCAAGACTGGTGAATAGTATCTCTCGTATATTTTTCTTGTACAAAACTATTTTTTAAAATAAACAAAAGTCCTGCTTTAATATTTTCAATGTCAGGAAAATGTGCAAAAATCATAAGCGCCATCAATCTTAATTGTTTTGGGTCAGGATATTTGTTGCTACCCGTCTTATAATCAATGACGTAAGCGTCTTTACCATTAATAATAACTAAGTCGGCGATACCTCGTACCCATCGTTTCTCGTCATCAAAGTCACACGGCTTAAATTGTTTGTCGAGTGCCATTTTATATTCTGGATATTTCGTACCGGGAATCGCAATTAAAGTATCAACTACTTTTTTAAATCGTTGGTAGTTTTTAGCAAGCTCTTTGCCATCCTTAACATAAAGTTCTAATGCTTCGTGAACTTCTTTACCATAAATGGTTTGAGGCGTATCAATGAATTCGTAGTTCTTTAATACTCTTATTTCGTGGTATTTTTTTGGACAATTCTCATATTCTTTTAAAGAAGAATAACTCCACGTAAAATCAGTCATCGGCCTTGCCCTCTGTATTTTTTATAATTTGATTTGATATTTTTATTCATCGTGCTCGTCTTAGGGCGTCGGCCTCCTTGTGAAGTACGTTTGTGTAAAGCTTGATGTTTTTCCCCTATTAAATTTTGTTTAACTTTAGCCATTGTTGCATCCAATTAAATTTTTCTTAGCTTTTTCCATTTGTCGCCTTCCTTAATAAAAATAATTTTTTCTTTTAATTCTTCTGGTATATTCATAAAGTTTTCGTGTAGGCAAATAGACCTAAAATCAGGGAGGTAATCTTCTGCGAATTCATTAGCTGTGTAGCAGTCTTGGAAATGCCCAATATAAACTCTATGGTTATCCTCATAAGTTGACTCAACAACCAAAACAAAAAGATATTCAATCATGCCCCTTTCCTAAAAATTTTAGTTCTTCTTTTTCTGTAATTAAATCTTTGCGAATACATCTGTAGCCGTTGTATTCTTTTTTACCCCTGTAATTTTTAATGTAGTGTATGTTTGCTTGAGTGCAGTTTTCAAACGTGCCTCCAAATTTTTCATCGGGACCCAAATCACCTACTAAACTAATTATTAACACAAATTCCATCATAGTTCTTTCCCACAAGACTCACAAAGAACAGGCTGACTCTCTGTCTTTTGCTGTTTATACCTACAATGCTTACACCGTATTCCAAATATTCTATCATATCCGTCGTTAAATGCCTTGTTATTTGTTGGTCTTTGTTTACTACCTTTTCCTGCTTCGTGAGACATTACCAAAAAGCCTCCAATCTTCCTTTGCGTCTTATTAAATGTCCTTGCATAGTAATTCTATATTCATTAGGTACATATTCTTTAAGCCCTGCTATTCTGTGAAACGCCGTGCCATCATGCAAAATCATGCCCCCTTTTTCATAAGGAATATGTTGCATTTGACAATATTTATCCAAGTAATCTATACCCGCTCCAGATGCTGGTTGTTCAATGGGTATAGTAAATGTATATGGGTCTTCTGAACCAAGAAATAATGTTTCATGAGGTAAATCTTTGTGCCAATTTCCAGCAATATCTTTTACTATAAACACAGGGTCGCTCGGAAAAATATGAAAGCCCGGGCATCGTAAATCCCAAGAAAGATTGATAGGTTCATGAAAATATTCTTCTAATGTTTGTAATGCTCGTTCATGTAAGTCCCCAAATTCTCCAAGGATTAGTGCATTATCATAGCGAATATCTTTTATATATTCAGGAGTCTGTCCATCAAGGTAAGCGCTGCGCCCAAGGGTAAAGAACGGATACTCTTGCGACCGACTAATCCACTTCTCTGTTAAATTGTAAACGCGTTCAGTAATGTCATTTGTGTCAATCTTTAAATTAAATCGCACGTAGTTCATTATTAACAATCTCCGTTTTTATCTTTTTCTCTTTCTTGCTGTATAAGTTCTTTTACATAGTCTTGCCTATATTTATACGACTCTAATAGCTCTACATCATTTTCAATAATCACATCTGACTTAGCAATTTGCAGATTAAGTCGACCAATATGATATGCTGAATCTTGGAACAAAGCGCTTAATCCCTCTCTACCATACTCTTGAAAATATCTATCCACATACCCTCTATCCGCTCTTTGAAGTTGTTGTACTTTAAGTTCTGAATTTTCTTTTTGTTGTCTAAGTTCCTCTTGCTCTTCTTTTGCTTTCTTGCGTTCTATTCTTCTTTCTTTTGCTTCTTTTTCTTCTTGTTTACGTTTAGTTTTTAATTCTTGTTTTCGTTTTTCTATTTCATCTACATAAGTAAGTGGAGTTATTTCATCTTCTATTTCATCTTGTAAAACTATTTCTCCCTTAAAGAACCAATCTGTATTATTATTTTTTTCTTTTTCTTTCTCTTTTTCATCTTTTCTAGAATGAGAATTATATGTCTGCACATAATGTTGGTCTATACTATTTAATAATTCTTCTTTTGTCGGGACATCTGTATCATACTCAAGGGTATATAATCTATCAGGATCAATTGTGTCTAAATAGTCTACATACCCATTTATTTTCCAGTCCATATACCGTTTTAAATTCCGAGTGGCATACGGCTCGTGCTGTCTAAAAATACCTCGCCGTTTAACAATCTCCATAGTTATCAGCATATCCTCCTTCACAAGCAATAGGTAAATCTTTACCCCACACAGGCGGTTTTGACATTTCTGTCATTAAAAAGTCTAATGCCTCATCGGCTTCTTCCTTTGCTGCGGTGACAACAACTGCATCATGCACAGTCAATACAGGTTTATATTTTTTATTAATTTCTATCATCTGTTCACCAATTACTATTCTAGCTAGTGCTTGGACAATGTTCTCGACAACTGCACCTCCCCAAATAGATACTTGTCCTTGACGACTTTGGTATACGTACTTTCCTCTAGCTTCTGATGTATCCCATTTTAACTGAGGATAGTAAATGTATAATCCGTTTGGTAACTTTAATCCATCAGGGGTAACTAAAATTGTTTTATGTTTATCAAGATAGTATGGCTCCTTTTTAGATGCAATAGCTTCCAATGCATTATCGCAATCTCTCCACAACTCTATAACTTTATAATTAACTTCTCTATAAATTCTTACAAAGTTTTGACATTCAAGGTCAGATAGGTCAGCACCAGGCGGGGAGGTTTTCAAAGTGTGTTGTAACTTTGACCACCCAGTGCCATAACCTAGTCCTAAAATACAAGTCTTACCTACAAAACGTTCTGTTCTATTTCTTTTATTTATCTTTTTGTTATAAACTTTTGATGCAAAGTTTGAATATACATCTTCATGATTTCTAAATTGTTCAACTACATCATCTTGACCAGCTAACCATACAAGTATTCGAGCTTCAATTTGTGACGAGTCAACATTTAATATAATGTGGCCATCAGGTGGAAGTATAGCTTGTTTCAGTGCTTTCTTTTTTGCGTCACGACTCGGTAAGTTTTGAAAGTTTACTTTGTCTAATCCTGACCATCTGCCTGTATGAGCACCATAATATTTAAGGGGGATTGGAAGTTTGCCTCTGTTTCTTGCACCTATGTCTATAAATCTTTCTATACGAGATTCTTCAATAGTAGACTTTGTTCCTAATCTTACAGCACACAGTTCTTGTATAAAAGAATTTTCATGTTCACATAACTCTTGAAAGCCAATATCATTTTTAGCAAGGGCATATGTTTCTTTGCCTGTGGTTGGGCTTATCTTTAATGGTACTTCTATATCAAGTTCTTCTAACAACTCTGCAAATTGTTTATTACTTGCTAATTTTTTACGTACACATTCCTCGTCTTCACATTCAAGTCTGTTCTGTAAGCCTGATAATAATTTTTGTTTCTCTTCTTTTACTTCTTCTAATCTACTAATTAATAACCCATCATCAACTTGTAACGTAGGTTGCATGTACATGCGAAGTGTAATATCTATTAGTTCTAATTCTGATTTGGGAAAATTATTGAATAGTTTTAAAAATAAACTATATGTAAGCTCTACATCGTTTTTACAGTATTCACCATATTGACGTAACTCATGTGGGTCAAAGTCTTCAAGCCTTTTACCTTTAGCATTTAAAACTTCTGTACCTTTTTCTCCAAGTTCATATCGTTCAGCTAATGCTTTTAAAGAACCGCCTGCATTAACACCATGTATTGCACGAGCCATAGACAAAGTATCAAAATAAACTTTAGGTATGATATTAAATACCCATGCAAGAATAGCACCATCAAATAACATGTTATGACATACTAATCCTGACTCTTTCCAATCTATTTCATTAAGCACTGATTGTATTTCTTCGGCGGAACCAACATGCCACTTTGTTTTATCCATGTTGATTTTTATACCAACGCCTATAACTTGAAACAAAGGATTTTTTATATATTCCTCTGTTGTAAGTTTATTTAGTCCATAACCTATATCATAGAATGTCTCGAAATCAAGTGTTACTATTTGTTTCATCACTCCCCTTCTTTTCATTTTTGCAGTAACCTACTAAATTAAAGTTACCCATCTCGGTGGTATAAGCACAGTACCATTTGCCTCGGCAATAAAATTTTGCGTCCTGTTTGCACTTGTGACAAACTGCTTTTCCTACTTTAACTACCATGTTTGTATCGCTTTAACCTTTCTTTTGCTCGGTGATTCATATTTTTCTTTTCCTCATCTGATGCATAAAGCCATCTGTCTAGGTCATCATAACTTCTACCACAAGCAATACACATAGGCTCATCTTCAAATTCTTCGTATCTACATACGTTCTTACAAGGGGACTTCGTGGTCATAGTTTATTAGCATAAAGTTCATGTTCGTTACGGCACTCAATGGAACACCAACGGCGAGTGTCTTTTTCTTTGATGGGGGCGTCACACCATATACATTTACCTGAATCATTCTCAGGTACGTTGGTATTGATTGACTGCATGGTCACTTTTAATTGACGCTCAACCTCATCATTCGCTATGTCTGCTTCATCTGCCACTTAGATTCCCTAAATATTTATTCCAATTAACTCCCATACGTTTTTGTGTTTTGGTCAAGACGGGAGGCAATTTTATTCTACCTTCTTCTTCTAATCTTTCCAACACTGATACTCCAACTCCCGCATACATAGCTATTCTTTTTCTATTTGTATCGGGGTTTTCTTTCATAAAACGTTTAGCTCGCGCTAAAAATTCTTCTTCTTGTGTTCTACTGTAATGAGTTCTAGGCATTTGTTTCCTTTCTTAAAATGGGGGTTCACCGTATTTGGCAGTAAATTCTTCTAATTCTTCTGAGAGCGACTTAGTCATAATATTCTTATCTTCTATTATTGAACAGTCAGGCTTATCATCAATAAACCATTTGGCTTCTCTTTTAGACCTAAATTTTCTTAATGGGCAACCATCAAAATCACATACTATGAATCTTTGTGGGTAATGCATAAATCTCTCCTTTTATACAAATCACGACTTAGCTTTTAGTAACTGGTATCAACTCTTAAATGTCGTTCCGTGAAATCACGGAATCATAATCAATCTTCGCAGTTTCCACCGACGCAATACTTTCCATTAATAATTTCATTAGCGAGGTCTTCACTAATGAGCTTACGTTCTGCCTCATCAATCTGATGTTCAATATTTTTAACTTCGTCTGACTGCAACAAAATATTAATCTCATCAATGATACCCTCGGCTTCCTCTACGTGAGTATCCCCTAGGCTATATTGATTAAGAAGTCGAACGTGGTCTTGCAACAAACTTCTAACTCGTCTAAACAAATCTTGACTCATTGTTTTTTTCTCACTTTCTGTCTTAATTTTTGTAAATAAAAATCGGCTTTATCTAAATCTTCAATACCATTTTTTAATGCAAACCGCCAAACATATTTAATTACGTTGGCTACACATACTGCCATGATACCTACTAAATTAGTTGTTGCCGACTCAATAGCCTCGATACACTCTACCTTACCTTGAGTGTAATGTGATGGGTGATTAACATTATCTTTCTTCATAATTAAATGTTTGCTTACCTGTGACATAATACTCTAGCATATCTATATTCGTTTCGTCAATAAGTAATGAAGTACCGCCAGCGATTGAAATTTCTCGTAGATGTTTTTGTTGAAGTGCAGTAGGTTTGTTGCCGTTAGCTTTGCATTCTATCGCTACAAATTTTCCTTTGTGACAGGCTATGATATCGGGGACACCACTAGCACCATAACCACCCGTTGCGGGCATGAAGTGATAACACTTTAATTTATCTAATATCTTTTTTACTTTGTCTTTAACTTTCTTTTCGGGGGTTGCCAATGAATTCTCCTTGCATATAATAAAAGTCGTTCACATGAATTACTATTATATACAAGCTTTCTGTAACTTTCCATGCATTGTCAGGGTCTCCACCATCTTCGGGACAAACAAGTATGGCAGATTTTAGGTAGGGGTTTGCAGAATCAAATTCGTCCAAAACTTCTCTTGCTAATGCGTCAGCTATTACTATCTTAGATATTACGAAGTCAGGTGCTTCATTAATTGTATAAAATTTTTTGTGGGATTTTGATAGGTGTACTGTTATCTTGCCATTGTTCTTGCGAACAGGAACCCGAACATAGTCCGTCATTTTAAAATGTGGTATTGGTTCGAGTTCCATATTCTCCTTAGTGAAAGAAAGCTATACCGTAGAAATTTTCAATACCATTTTGGTTTGCATATGAATGACTTTTAAATCCACATATATCATGCTTTTCGTCAAAGTGATATTGGTCTGCATAATAGTGACCTGAACCTAGCTTACACATATATTCACCATACTTTTCTTCGGCTTGGTCAACAACATCTATCTTCCACATCAATGCTCTGTTGGTAAGATTTTCTTCGTAGTCTTCTATACTATCATAAATACCAAATGGTTTCACCACTTCATACTCTGTGTACTTTCCTCTAGCATTTTCATCTTTGACAAACTTTATATCGCCTATGAAAAACTTATTATACATACCACCTTTTTGTATAACCACAGTAAAGGGTTTGCCTATCTTTTCAGGCATAGTTTCCATACGTTTATTAAATTTATCTACTGACTCTTGCAACGCATTTAACTTATCAGTATAAATATTATTACTATCATCTAATGGTTTCTTATTTATTGCACAATCTAGAAGATGCAGAAGTTCTCGACCGTGGCTTTTTGTATCATCTATATCTGACTCATATCTATCTTGATTAAAATAACTCGTACTTAGACTTTTAATATCTATCACGCTATTTAATATGTAGTTTTTATTTTTTAATAGGCAATAGTTCACTCTTTGAGTAACCATACTTACAACCCTAGAAAGTTTCTCTGATGACGTAGTATTTCTATCACCACCTTTAGATTGTTCAAGTATGTCAAATATACCTGAAAATTTATATTGTATAGAATTTTGTTTTTCGTCACTTTCACTTGCCCAAGCAACCCCAACCATAAATCCATCTTTCTCAAGAGCAAAGCCGACGTTATTGCAGCTTTTACCGTTGGAATTTATCTGAGCACCATTATAATCACCTGAGCCTATGTTTACCATGTCAAAGCAAGTATATCCTAGCTTTTCATGTAACTTCTCTACAAGTTTCCAAGCCATGTATTCTTTTTCGGTTTGAAGATTACTGACTGTTCCTGAAAATTTGTCATATGTTTTCTTATCATAAAATAAATGTTGCATAATACTCTCCTTATCGGTTAATAAATTCTAAAGTAAACTTGCTGTTAGGGACAATTCGTTCTTCCCAACCTATTTTTTCTTTCTTATAACAGTCTCTTTCATAATAGATAATCTGACGAGCTTCTTTGTCAAGTGCTTTACAAGTTTTTTCATCATTATCTCTAAACCTATAATAATAGTTTCTCTTATAAAAGTGATGTAAAGTTAAATTAAGTAAGTCTTCAACATTTTCAATTTGATTTAATGACTTATTTTTATCATTTTCCCTATTAATCTCGTTGAATGTTGTCTTATCCATTGCTCTTAACATGCAGTACATATGTTTTAACAATGGGTCATACTCTTTTATAACTTCATTCATTTTACTTCTATCGGCAACTCGTCTAATAATATCAAACGGATAGACAGGTTCATCATTGTGCATAAAGTATCTTGAACCCTCATACAAAGGTATTTCTATCTTGTACTTATCAACAAGATATCTTGTATAAATGTCTGAGTATCCGTCAGTCTTCTTAGCATTGTGCCGTCTCATTCCCTCTGAATCCCAATAGCCTAATACAGTTATTAAACCTTGCCCTGTATATACCCCTTGGTTATTCCATTCAATAGAATTATCATCACTGACATAAGCAAACGGTAGGTTTTTACCGTTTTTATAATAGCCATAATGAATTCCATAAACTTCTTTGCCTGTTTTCTTATCTTCATAAACCCTCATAAATTTCTGGTAAGGTCTACTGTGTGATATAGAATAGTCTTCACTATCCCTACCTTTAATATGTTTTGTTGTGTTTCTTAACTTGTTGAGTCTATCCCAACCTAAATACTTTTCATACATGATACTCTCCTAAATGTTGTTCCGTGATATCACGGATTAGTAATCAAGCGTGTATCAATACAAGCCTGTCCTGTTTTCAAATATATTGCACTTCCGATTTCGGTTTCTTGGTAGGCAATACCTTTCTGACATACATAGTTTGGTGGCATAGGATTAATTAATGGCTCAAGTTCATGCCATAAATACATACCCCCCAACCCAAACATAACACCTATGATTATTCCTAACCATAAGTCACCATAACTTACACCGTCCTGTATTCTAAGTTTATTCATATTCATCTTCCTCGTATGGGTCATAATCGTCTAATGGTTTTTCACCAATCAATGAATCATCATCATCAACTTCATGTATCGTGGCGGATATACCATTGTCCTCGAACGCACCTACGATTTGGTCAAACCAATCCGTGCGTGTGTCAATACTGTCATCAATGATGACTAAAAACTTTCTCGGTTTATTACTCATCTTCTTTTCCCCTCATAAAAATTTATAGGTTGTAGTTCACAGTAACATTTTGTGTTTCTAACAAGCCATGTAGAGCATTCACCAAAGTCACTTTCGTCTTGTTCTTCATAATGAGAACAAGTTTGTTGGCTCTCATAATCATGTCCATGTGGGCATGGGTGTAACTCGGTTATTTCTCCTGAACATACCTTGTTAAACACATTTGCATGGTCTTTGTTTTTCAAATCTAAAAACTTTCTCGGTTTATTACTCATTCGTCTTCCTCCTTTTCTAAGTCTTCTTGTTTAATTTGTCTCACACCCACTACGAACAGGTATGCTTTAAGAGTATCATCATCGAGACTGAAATTACTTACTAGCTCTTTCCAATCACCTTTGAAGTCCTTTGGTTCTATGCGTAACCATGCACCATACGGTAGCGGTTCCCAATCATTGTCTTTAAGTGCTTTGACTTGTTGCTTTGTCAATTCAAATTCATTTTTCATGTATTAAACTCCTCCATATCAATTATTTGCTCATCATTAAAACCATAATCTAATCCATTACCTGTGATTAATTCATCATCAGGGGCATAATCAGACGCATTAAACTTATCTCTTGCTTCGTCTTTGTCTTTGGCTTTAATCATTATCTCTGAAAACCCTGTCCAACTAGTGGTAATTTTAAATACTTTCATATATCAATCTCCTTATGAATAATAGCTTGGGCAATTTCCTCCGTAGCTTCAGTTATATCAATGTTTTGTAGCATATAATCCAATGCCCAATCCATCATCACTTTGTCCCCCGCAAACATTCTTTGTCTCATCAAGTCTGCGAAGTGTAACAGCACTTCATCATTGGTAAACCTAGATTGAAGTTCACTTATATAGTATTGATACTTGTCATCTTCAAGACCCGTATCATGTTCATCATAAAAAGTTTTCATAACTATGCCTCCTCTACTTCAAAGTCAGAACCCGCTACGTTCTTGTGTTGTTGATATTGTTCAAGTGCATACTCACACGCTTTTAGTTTGCTACTAAATTTGGCTTGTACTACACCTGTACCATTTCTTAAATACTCAACTACTAAATACTCTTTTTGCATGATAATCTCCTAAAGTTCTTGTTTAACGATTGTTCCATGTGGCACACTACAACTTTCATTTTCTGTTACGAGCCACATTGTATTAATACTACTATCCCACTTTGGTGTATGGAAATACCCATCTGTAAATACAATACATGCATCACATATGATTTTATTAGCCATGATATATTCAGATACACAAGACGCGTCAGTCCCACCCCCACCTTTCGGTGATAGCTTTCGCTCTATACCATTGAATTCGGTATAAATTTCTTCTTCGTGAACGTCAGTATCCCACCACAGCACACGGATTTTTTCAGGTTGCACAGTATCGCAGATTGATACCAGTTCCGAGACAAACTCGGTCAGTTCTTGTGTACCGATAGACCCCGAAGTATCCATAGCAATAACAAGTTCACCTACACTCTCGTTTACTGTGGTTGGCATATAAATATCATTAGCCATGAGACGCTTACTATATCTCCGCCATGAGTATTCATCTTTACCATTGATTGCACTAGATACAAACTCACGCAGAATTTGTCTCCAATTAATCTTTGGTGCGAGTAAGTCCTCGATTGCTCTAGGTATCTTAGCCCCTACCTTACCCGCTAGTACCGAACCCTCTCGTAGAGCCTTGTCAATATCTTTGGTTAGCTTATCAATCTCTGTTGCATTCATCTTATTAACATCTTCCCACTCATGTTCGTCAAATGAATTCTTAGGTATTCCACCACTTCCGTTTGGTGTTCCGTGTTGTGACGGATTACCATTTGAGTCTTGACTTTGTTTGCTTTGTTGGTCTTTCAAATCATTGTAGACTTCACGGACAGACCAATTATGATACTTCTTATCGACAAGCCCACCTTGCGGTAGCTTACACAAAGACCTATCCTGTATATTTACAATGATATCGTTGACAACAAAATCCGCAGACGCATTGACTAGCATAGGGTTCTCTTTAAACTCAGTCTTGAACCGTTGTATATGTTTCAATGCAACATGCAAGTTCTCGTGTAAGACCAATGCTCTGATTTCTTCATCAGTCAAACTCTTCATAAACTTGCGACCGTACGTCTTATCCACACCGTTAGTGTATGCGGTAATATCATCATCAACGACACGGCTATTGCCCATCAACATAACCCCCGAATACAATGCAGTTTCAGGGTGTTTCATCAACGAGACATGTGCCTTTTTCAATCTAGTTTCTTGTGTGATATTCATATTTCA
>Ga0208795_1000669_pt1 | contig 16480 bp, 32 predicted proteins | sample CB_VirMetaG_6_FD_184541 | JGI IMG/M metagenome (GOLD analysis project Ga0208795, IMG submission 184541) | Freshwater to marine saline gradient viral communities from Chesapeake Bay - CB_1508_2 Viral MetaG (SPAdes) (version 4) | ecosystem: Environmental > Aquatic > Marine > Coastal | place: USA... | reverse complement strand
CTAACTCTTTGTAGAAAGCCTCTAAAGTGGCTTTATTTTCAAAAGAACTTTCAACTATATGTACTAACCCATTCTGACATGCAGAAGAGAATATAGAGAAACGCTTTACTTTGCCACCTTTTACGTTACCAACTTCAGAACCTCTTACATGAAAACCTTCATTTGTAAGCATCTTAGCTAAGTCTTCAAACTGCGCCTTACCAGCGCCACTCTCTTTAGGCAGTAATATATAAGTATCTTCTCCATCCCATTGAGCTTGTTGCAACATCCATGTATTTCTCTCGCCAAAGCGTTTCCTAAACCTACCAACTACATCAGTTTTAGGGTCTTTTATCTCTGGGTGATAATTAGCAACTATAAAATATAGGCCGTCCTTTCTAATCATACGTACTGATGCAGAATAATCTGGATATCTATTTTTGTCACTAGGTTCAGAATGAGCTAAATCCCATGCTCTACATGCTAAACCTCCAACTGGCTCATTATCTACTTTGTGTAACCACTCCCTCTGGAATAGGTTACTCCCTTCTGGTCTTGCTAGCCAATTCGATTTGTTACAAAATTGTTAAATCTTGCACCTTACGGTCTCTATGTCACCATAGAAGTTCAGACTATATCTTTACCTATTAAGGTATCTAACATTTCCACCTACTAGAAGTAAGCGTACACCATTTCTGGTTAGTCGTTGCACTACACAATTATATATTTTGCATAGCTCAGTATTGTCTCAGAGAGATATCCACTGAATTAAATAGATTTATAAAGACGGCAATTGTTCACCGTCTAGTAGTCTTGCCCTGTTAATCTTAGTCTGTGCCTTAAGTGCAGACAGATACTTCGGATTTTGTTTGATTAGGGCTGGATTCTTAACTCCTTGTTTTATAACAAGGAGTTTGGACTATATCTTCACCTCTAAAGGTGTTCTATTTTCGAGTATAAGCACCCTACACCCTAACGGGTTAGTCTCTGAAGGTGTTAACCTATGGTTAACGTCCCTGCTGATTGTCTTTAGTTTATAAAGAGTTCCCAGCAATTAAAAGAATTTTCACCATGAAATTACTAACATGGGCGACAATCATCTATCGAATATATTTCCCCCAATAAAACAAAACGTCATTGGAGGGACGTACACTGTCTTATCTTCAATTGGATTATACACATAACATAGGTCTGGGTATTGCTCTGCCAATGTTTCAGGATCATCTGCGAACACTGGGGTATCATCAACTACCAAGAAATATCTTATATGCCCTAATTTACTCTCATCAAACACTCCAGTTTCATCTAAATAATACTCTACCCATTGAAAAACCCAACTATCTGCATCTGGGTTGGTAGTGGCTAACATAAATGAATCACTGTCTGCAGCAGAACGCATACGTCCCATTAAATATAAAAACTGCGAACAAGTGAAGTGAGTTAGTTCATCGAATCCGACAAAAGAATATTGTAAACCTTGCTTGTAACCTATTGATTACTATGGACTATATCACTGTCTACTTAGTAGACACTCTATTTTCGAGATTGTATTAATCCCTACACCCTAACGGGTTAGTCTCTGAAGGTGTTAACCTAGGGTTAACGTCCCTGCTGATTGGTCACTACGTGACTATCCCAGCAATTAAAAGAGTTATTCGAAACACATTACTGTATTAAGCCACCAAATTTTAATGGTTACCTTCCGCGTCACTTTCATGCTCAAGGTGTGTAAATTTAAGGTTGCCTCCTTTATTACCCTCTGCACCACTGAACATGATTTCCATGTCCTTTTCTCTCACCCTTGTTCCTAGGGGTTGGTATAATTTCTTTGCCTCACTAAACAGACCACCTGCTGCTTTCAATGGAGGGGAAGTCCTACGGAACATTACCCCCTCAAAGTTGGGGTCGTTGTGAGCGTAATACCCTGCCTTCAATAAGAGTAACCTACTTTTGCCAGATCCTGCCAAACTGGACTATTATTCTTTATGTCACCATAAAGCTTAGATCATATCTTCCACATATAAGTGGCTTTCCATTTCGAGTATAAATACCCTACACCTCTTCAGGTTGATCGTTGCACACAGTATAATTAAATACCTTCGCTCAGTATTGTCTCGTAGAGATATCCACTGAATTAGAAAAGTTGATTATCGAGGTGCCACAGGATTTACTAGCACCTCCGTAGATCATTACATCTACCTTCATTTGCGCTGCTAACGCTTGTTTCACTACCTTACGTGGATCGTTACACCACTCTATGCATTACTGCACAAGTTGAGACTATATCTTATTACTCTATTGTTTCGAGTTCACTTGAACTCTACATCCTTTCGGATTAGTCGTTACACGTTTTTAATTCGCTAGGTATTATCCTATAAGGGACCTTCACCTAATTAAATAGATTTATAGTAGGCAAACATTACCTACTTGCGGGGATAATTCATTACTCATAACTGTACCTCTCTTTGTATAAATCTTCTATAAAAGATATATCTATATTATTGGAGAAGATGTCAGAGATATTAGGTAATATTACATCATCATTACTCCCGTCTATAATATCATTAACCATCTCGTATAGAGTACTATCTAGGTTGAATATTTCCGTATACCCTCCGAATTTTATATTTGATTTTACCTGTAGTGGCTTGAAGAACATTTTTAAACTACTTTCAATCCTAGCACAATCTAGATATGACATCCTTCTGTAATTGAGGAATGTAAAAACAGAGTCTAGTGGTAGGTCTTTCTTGTATGTATACTCCCTACTAGATAGGCTACTAGTAATACCTATTTTATAAACATTATCATCTAAGGAATCCACATATCCTAGGTAAAAATACCCATACTTCTTATGGATATTAGGTATTTTCAATATAGAGGCTATAGACCACCTATTCATACCTAACTTACCACACGTAGGGCAACCAGAGTTTTTATTCTTATCCCTGTGCATTAGAGGGGTAACATTAAACCATTCATCGTGCTGATTACACTTAAGTTTAACCTTAGTGGTATTATTTACATACTGCACTAAGGAGTAATCTAGCGCACCATTCCCATATTCCACAATAGAATCAGAGATAAATTGGTCTTTACCTAAAAACATACCTTCCCTAGAACATTTCTGACAACCTTGCCCATTTACATGGTTATTGGCTATAACAGAAAATTCACCATGCCCTTGTTCCTTGCAAAACACTTTAACATTTTCAACAGCATTGATATATTCAGTATTGGTGTAGTCGTATAAGTTATTATGTACCTCCATTGCCTCTTTAATAAAAGCTTCGTTGGTTTTTGTCATGGATATTTTACGATCTTCTTCTCCGCATGTAGGGCAACCTTGCCCTTGTATATGTGCAGACGGTCTCTGTTTAAAAGGGATGTTGTGTTTTGTACATAAGATCTCCATCATAGTGCGACTACAAACATAGTCCTCTACGTTATACACATATTTATCTCCGTGCAATGCTTTTGCTTTAGTGATGAAGACCTCACCTTCTTTTAAAATTTTACAATTACCACACCCACCATAGGGAGTATCTCTAACAGAAGATAAAGTAGATACATAGTGTCCATGTAACATACAGAACATATCTTGTTTAGAGTGTATGGTTTGGTACTCAGGGTTATCTAATACCTCATATTTATCACCGTGAGCCTTTTCAATTAAACCCTTCTGTATTTCAAAGTTCTCTCGTCTTCGTATAGCCAATGCACAATCACCGCACCTTTGTCTTGCGTGAATATGAGAGGAAGGCATCATAGTAAACTCACCATGTATTGGGCATATAATCCTAATACTAGTCAACATAGCTATATATGGGTCTGGGTATTCATAATAGTCACCGTGGATAGCCTTCGCTTTTTCTATGAAAGTTTTAGTATTAAATTTTTCAGCCAATAGCAACCTCCACCTTATCTACATACCACTCAACATAGTTCCCTATATAAAAGTTTGGTATACCGTCTAACACTTCTTCCCCAAACTTATCAAACAAAGTCTTAACTTCTTTCCACTTATCTTCTTGGAATTCAGAAGCTATATAGATTTCATTATCATAATCAGAAAGGTCATGTGATGTACCACCATACGTATAATCTATATAATCTTCCTGAATAGACGGATCTAACCCTGCAATCAACATTGAAGTTCCATGACCTACGTGCTTCATAGAGCATTCGTCTTGATCACCACATCTATCAATCTGCCATAACAATTGATTAACCTTCAAATTAGCTTGTTTCTTATTCATATCCTCTCCTTTAGTGTAGTTTATCTTTAGTACCCATATCAATCATAATACTATTAATATGAGGTATCTTATTTAATAATTCAATCAGCTTATCCAATTCTACGTACCCGTAGAGGTCGCTGACACGTTCTTTCTCTCCTCCCTCCATCATCATATCATACTCCATAATTAACTCTGCTACGCCACTCTCAGGAGTCACAGTACCATGAAATGTATCTTGATAGTGTGTGAATGAGAATCCTACTACCTCATCACCTTCTTCATCTACATACATCCCAAGTGACCACACATGGTTTAGTTTACTTAATTTATCATATGCCTCTAGTGTAGAAGGTTTGCAGCACCCATTCTTATAATCTTCTAACATTGGTAATCTCCTTAGTGTTTGGGTTGTAGGTAGCCTCAACAGTGTAGTCACTACCTTCAGAAGCAGCTTTATCCCAAGCTCTATATAACCCATTACGTTGGTCTTCAGCACTAATCTCATCTAACACTTTAACCAACTTCAAACACTGCAACTCATTCTCCCACATAATCTTAAACTCCGTTTGAAGTTCATCAATTGACAGGGTAGTGTTGCAGTACTCCTTAATTTGGTTAAGTTTATATCCAGCTTTCCAACAGAACTTTAAGTCTTCATATAGTTTAGTTTCCACAGTTACTTACCTCCTGTAAACAACATCACAATGGTCATATCACCAAAGATGAACCCTGACACTGTTGCTATGATTAGTAACATACCCAACAGGAAGTCACTTGTAACATTTTCTAAGCCACTTTGTTTACTTAGGTATAACTTTACTCCATAGCCACACCACATAGCCGCTACAATCCACCACGGAACCCATGCACCTACTATCCAACCAATTAAACATACGAAACCTATTGTGATGACCATACTATCTCTCCACCTTATCACAACTCACATTAAAATCATTCCCAGCACTCAAGTCATCGAATACCTCAACACCATTAATCATTAAGTAGAATCTGCCTCCATCATACCCTGTTTCAAAGGATGTAACACCTTTTGGCAATTTCACTTCTGATTCATTATTAAAACACTGGTTAGAATAATCTGTGAACACAACTTTACTCATAATTTTTCTCCTTCAATTAATGTAAGACCTAATAGTAACTATACATTTAGTACCTGTCAACAACTAATCCTAAATTTTAGATAAAATAAATCCCGCTCTCACACTAAACGATGAGGCGGGATGAAGGAGGAATGTTCGAGAACCTATGAAGGAAGTTCTCTGGAAGGCTTTGGCAACCTTAATGCTGCTCTCATTTTAGTGTGTTGTATAGATACATATAGCAAGGAGTTACAAGGAGGGAGTAATCATCCTCACTGTATCTATAGGTAATTATATCAGATGGTTAATAGGGTAAGCAAATGTTAACCTTGTTTCTGTTCTGGAGGTGTGAATGCTACTAAGCTGATTGATGGTGCATTCGACTTTGGTAAAGCTAATGCTGCTGCTAACCCTTCTGCTTCTGCATCTTCTTTCTCATCCGCAGCCAAGGTAGCAGCCTCTGATTCCTTCATTTCTTTATATAATTTCAGAGTAGTATCAGCAGCACGAAGAACAGTACTATCAGCAGCCTTATCGTCATTAAGAATAGCCTCTATACGCTTCATAGCTTGTTCTACTAGAGTAGGTACCTTAGCCTTCATTTTAGCAGGAATTTCCCGCCAGTTACGCTCAGCCACATTTTCTGTTGTAGGTCTAGCCATTTTCATCACCTAATAATTCTTGTTTATTATATTCATCTAGTGCAACATTAAATAGTTGTTCACCAGTAATTGGTAGTTCATACTCATCTTCATAACCCTTACATGAATTACACATGTAATCGTACTTAGAGTTTGAGACGTATGAGGGGTTTTTAATTATCTCGCCACATGGACAGATCACGTTTATTTCCTTATTGGATTTCATTTCCAACTGTTATTGTGTTATAAACACTGTTGTTTAATTTATAATAGTATGTTACCACGTATGAATATGTTGGTCAAACTTATGAGAGGTGAGTATAAATTACAGGTATGAAAAAGCCCACCTATGGTGGGCTAATATTATGAGTACAATACCTGAAGCTAACCTGTCTTCAGTGGAACTCAATTGTTCGGCACGTCTACCTAGACATTCTCAGTGTCTTACTTCTGACTTTATAATAGAGCTTAGTAGAGGAACCTAACTCGCAAGTGAGGACGTTTCCAAGGTTATTTATAAAGTTTTGAGTCATTACTAAGGTTGCCACTTATATACCGACCAACCTCTAATAATGGGAGAAAATCGGTGTTGCGTTCTTTGTTCACATGATCGCTTACGTGTCTTATTCTTAAACACCCTTAAGATTGGTGAACTAAATAAGATAGAGTTTATCGACCACACATCTAGTGTACGATCTCAGCCACAGAAATTATCTGTAGGACTAGTCCAAATTACCTGCATGGCAGAACTTCTCAGAATGGTGACAATTTCAACTACAGCGTCATACCCAAAACCGTTTTATACTAGGCAGGGTTATGTCCTAGTGTTTTCGCTAACCACCTCTACGAGGGACCAACTTCACGTTGTATGGCGCTTTCTATCTACTATACGTCTTGAGTTTATACACATCAGAAGTGTTGTATAGAAGGTATTTGTCATCACTGTGATCGTGAGAGGGAACGTACCTTACATTGTTTGCCATTTAAACTTCTAACCATAGTCGCAATTTCTTATGGTATCACAGATAGGGGGTGGGGTATCCTCACTATTTATAAAACACCTTCTCACACTACACTGAGTAAAACTGTACTATATCTCAATGGTGTTGTCTAGTACTGACGGTGTTTTAAAATTGGAGCAGTATGAGAGGTTCGAACTCTCGACATTCTGATTGGAAATCAGACACTCTACCAACTGAGTTAATACTGCGTATCCCGTGAAAGATTTGAACTTTCGACCCACAGCTTAGAAGGCTGTTGCTCTATCCATCTGAGCTAACGGAACTTTGTTTCTATAATGTATATTAACCTTCTTTCTTATTATTGTCAATACTATAATTGAAATAATCTTCAGCTAAACTGATTAACTTTAAATCCAAGGAGTCTGCGCAATTAAATATTGCCACATCACCTTCTTGTTTAAGTACAGGTTCACCATTTCTAAACTCAAACGTACCATCACGTTTACATGCTATGTATTGAGGATGTTTCATATTTATGGTCCTGTGTAATCACCACATATTTCAATGTTGTATTTATATTCAATTAAACTCATAGCATAATCCTCCGCAGTTTTGTAATCTACATCTATACCTTGTGTAACCAAGTCATCAATATACTGCATTGCTTTATCAGTGTTCACATCTACATGGTACCTAAGTGGTCCAGTTTTTATATTACTCATATAACCCCTTATATAGTTTCAGTACTAATGTCAAGGTCACTAAAGTTAGTACCAGTGCTTATATCCCACAGTTCTTCGTTATTCATTTTATACACCTCTTGTATTGAATACTAATTATACCAGCAATTTATACACTATTCAACCAGTAATATTTACTAACCACACTCTGATTCGAAATCTTCCTTGTAGCTTTGCTGCTTACGTAGACGTTGGATTTCATGTGCCATAGCTAAGATAAAATTATCACCAGTTAGTTCCTTACCACGCCAAGGTTCTCCATAACGTAATACTTCCTGCACACCAGTATTCTCATCAAACATGTAAGTGTACTTTCCATTCTCTAATTCAATCTTCATAATTATTTCACCTTTCCACATAGTTTACAAGTATAAATATTAACTCTATCCGTATGACAAATATAGGAGGCTGAGTATTCCCACTCATGATTACAATCTTCCACTAAGATAAATTGCATTTGAGTATATTCTTCATACCAACCATTAGTTGGTACCTGTGTTAGTTCTACTTTGTAAGTAAGGTCAGTCTTATCCAATTGTAATTTTATTGCAGCACACAAATCTTCTCTGTAATTAGTTTGGTTTACACCTGCATACTTTAATGTATTGATAAACTTATTTACCACTTCTTCTTTTGTAACCCTTTTACTATCCACAATAAACCTCCTTAATTAAACAACGCATTAAAATACTCTGCAAAGAACATACGACCTCTATCACAACGATCATGGTATTCCTGTAAGTCTTTACGGTACCTATCAGACTCAACTTTATTTAACTGTCGTACTTCATCGCTAAACTCTAAGTCTCTTGGTAGGAATCTAATATCGTACAAAGTACAGTCTGGCTCATCACTTCCGAATGCGAAGATCATCTCATCTAAGTAATACAGAAATACTTGGTCTAATTTAAGCCAATCTGCGTCAGTAAACTCCCATACATTCTCACCTAGTGAAGTGACTACACCAATGTCTAAACAATTACTAATTACTGTGCCAGCCATACCATTACCACTTTTAAGCCACTCTTCGCGAAACTTAGTTAAACCTGCGGAAATAATAGGTGATAACGTACCACTCATACTCCAAGTATCTTTGGTATTGAAATAAGGCTTACCTTTCTTAATGTACATTACACAACCCTCCACATTTTAACTTCAAATTCAACAATACCTGTACCTTTACAATTAGGACAATCCTTATCAATATGCACATGGTAAGGGTCACCTTCACGTTGTGTTACTACTTTCAACCCATCACATGTTGGGCACAATACTCTTACCGTAGAAGATGAAGTGTTGACATCATTATATGCACACAAAGTTTCAATCATACGATCTACTTTAGGAATAACTTTCATACCTTCATATCTCCTTCAACCACAATATTAAGTTATCAAGTGTACCTAATGCAGCCATAGATGTCAAACCAAATATTAATATAATTGCAAGAATTATGCACAGTATGCTTTCTATACGTCTATTCATTACCGTATACCTTTATGAGTTTAGCACGAATTCTGGCACTCTTAATTGTAGTAAGTTTTTCTACTCTTTCATTCATAAATGAAGATACCTGATTAAAAGCGTATTCGATCTCCTCTCTTGTAAAAGTGTTAACAATTTCACCTTCATTTATTCTGAAATTTTCAAAAACATAAAAATGTGAAGAGAAGCAAGGTACAAACCTACGACTAATAAAATATTTTATATTGTTTATATTGTCAACCAACACATACTCTGTAACATCTTCTGATTTATTATACCCTACGTCAATAGAAAACTTTCTGTGGTTCTTCTTATAGAAGCTAACAAAGGATAGTATTGGCTCTTTTATTTTACTTTCCACAGCAGGAGCTAGTACACTATCTTCTTCTTCAGGTACAGGTTGATCATTCTGGCACATGATATAGTTGAACCATGATTTTAATTTAGATTTCATAATTTACTCCTTAATTATAGCCACCACATCTTCTGGGAACATTAGAATTTCGTCAGTATTAAATGCATAAGTATTAGGTGCCTTTTTATCCAATTTAATCCAGTAACCAAAACCATCTAAATACTTCATCACATAACCATCTGACAGGAATGGGTGATTTGGTAGTGTTACTCTGGTTCCGCGTTCAAGTGTTTTCATTTTAACAACCTTAAATAAAGATACCTGTTCATATCACTAAATATTCTAGTACCTGTAGCAACTACCGTTAAATTAAAATCATTATGTATAACAAGTTTACTTTGTAAAATATAATCCATTTTATTCACCTACTTGTGCAAGTTTCTTTACAGTTCTAGTGTAAAATTTTATACAAGCTGTAATAAATTCATCTTCTGTAAACCCCTTATGAAACCACTCATTCATATGGTGGAAATTCTTAAAATGTTTATGTAATTGCCGCTCTAATAATTTATTATTAACTTTATATGGGGTGTACTTTGTAATCAACTCTACTTCATAGGGGTTACTGGTCTTTATAGAAGATAATCTTGATTTTATGTTTACACTGTGACCTATCTTAAAATACTCACCACAACTTAATAGGTATACACCACCACCTTCTTTTGGATTATTAATACCATAGGTCCCATTCAAAATTGTTTCATCAAGTAGTTTCTGATTTTCTTTAGCCAAATCTTGTCTCTGTAGTTCAAGAGCTAGTTGATTATCTTCATGGTAACCCCTAAATTCACCTAGGATATTAAACCAAATCCACTTATTATGTATTGATGTAGTTACGGTGGTATTAAGTTTATAACCTAAATCCTCACAAACTTTCCACAGTTCATTGGAACATCCCTTTATTGTTTTGTTTGGTTTCAAATTCAATACCATTTTAAACGTGAGGAAGTCCATACAGACCACTTCACCCTCATAATTTTTAGTGTACATCTCAGGAACAGGTTTTAATTCTTTATACAATTCTTTGAGAATAATATCATCATAATATCTATATTTTTTATCCACCGATGCAACTCCTCTTATTTCTTATTATCCGCAACTAATCGCTTAATTGTAGGAACACTCTTACCAACAAGTTTAGCTACTTCTTTTTGTTTCTTACCTAGAGCTAAAGCTTCTAGTGCAATCTCTTTCCAGCTACGAGTACCTTCTAATTCTGCTATCCTAGCCAAAGCTACACTAAGATCACTATCTTTCTTTTCTAAGACCTTCTCAAATTTAACAATAACGTCCATCTCTCTTATCCTCGTAGTTAGTTCAGCACTTCTTTTAAGGTTTATACTATCAAATAGTATACTATTGCGTATAAGAATTGCAAGGTGGTGGTCGCTGGTATTCAATGCGGTAATAAGTTCATTACCATAATGTTTAGCTTTAGGTATATTCTTACACCAATCGTATTCCTTGTGACGTTTACCAGTATTTTCATATACGTAATTAAAGGCTTTTTGTAGCACATCCATACCACTCTTGAACCAATAATCTAATACCATACGTAGTTCATAAGATGTTACCCTATTTAACTTTAAACCATTTTTAAGTCTTTTGTCAATAGCTTTCTGCTTGTTTATCTCTTGCTTAATAGCTCTTTCAGCAACACCAATATAGTGTTCTTTTATATCTGCTACTCTGTCCTCATCCACCTTGAAAGTATAACTTTCAGGTTGACTATCTACTTTAAATACAAAATCCCCCATATCATGACCCTTTATTATACGCTATCCATACTATAGTGTAGCTTATATTTGATACCAATACAAGTATTAAAGTATAATTGTGATACCTTTAAATAATACCTCTATATAATGTCTATTCTCTTAATGGTTAAAATTAAATATACTAAATTAACACTATATTATAATTTAAATAAGTGTTTGTAAAACAATAGTAATTAATATAATTGTATGAACATAATAGGTATCACTTGTATACCTTTTAAATTGTTATTTTATTTTACCCAACACTAGATGAACACCATACGTATAGAACGTAGTGATAATAGGTTGGTCTAGTGAATCTTACTAATACACTTAATTCCGTTAGGAATAGACTATAACCCTTTAGACCGTTAAGGTCAAGTATTTATTATGTTAACCTCTAATCATCTTACACTATTAAAATTAAATGTAAACTAAAAAGTTAAATTAATTGGTTAACATACTAGTTACTTCTTTACGCTTTTAGATAAATATAGTCTTTAAAAAGAAAATCCCTAACTCTCTTGACCTTATCTGTTATCTTAAGTATTTAACCATGTAGCTTTAAAGTTTATTCCTAATGGAATTATAGTATTAACTTAAGTTATCCATAGTCGTGGTTAAAGCATCCACTCCTTGTCTAACTAAACTTCTAGTAATTGTCTAAGTCTATCTCTAAGGTGTTGATCATTTTCAATCCAACAATTAAAATCTTCATCCCAGTAACAATGATTGTTTGATTTATTGTTGATATCACTTCCATAAACCTCACGGTGTATTGTTGTATATCTAAGTAGATCATCTATTGTCATGTTAAACCTCATCAACTTCAACAATTTTACATGTGCTACCTAACTGGTAATAGTGTAAATCTTTAAGTGCACCTTTATGTGTTTTATACTGAAAGCAATTTACGACATTAGGAGTAAAAGCTGCTACCAGTAAATACTCTGCTAAATAGTCACCATTTTTGATATCTTTAATTACAAACATTAAAACCTCCTAATTCCTAGCATAATCTATATCATTTATTAACTTATCACAGGTTTCTAATTCCAATTGTAAACTAATAATTCTATCACGTAGAGATAAGTTCTTTTTCTTCTCTCTATTATTTACACTATTTAACCAACCATTGATATTCTTATACATCTTAACATAGTCACCATTTACACACTCGGAGATCCTATTTTGCTGCCAACTGTCCTCTGTGAAATTACCTTGGTATAGGAAGTTTCTTCCTTGCCATGTAACTAGTGTGAATAGTACGTTACCTGTTACACTATCAGTTATAGTTTCTTCTACAGTGAAGTTACTCATTAAACCTCCTCAATTCAATTCTAAGCCACTTTAATACTACATGGCATCATTGTATCACTTAATTGTAATAATAGCTACAGGAGCTTGTTTGGTGTGTTTAAAGCATAATTGGGATAGTACCTGAGGATGTTTCTACAGGCGGTATTAATCCTCTAAACTCTATAAAGTCATCCACGCTACAATCAAGTTGAATGTGAGATAATACCTCCCAATCCATATCCTGATCGACTTCACCCCAATAATCTTTGTGATAAGAAGTGGTAACTGCAAACACAGAGTAGTATATGACATCATATTCAAGATTGCAATCTTCACTTGTAGAAGAAATCCACTCACTTTGGTAACATGATATATCCTCATTCACATCTTCAAATGGCATATTATAACGAAGGTCAATAGTATTTTCCTCTAGGACTTCATATGTATCATCACCAATTTTATGATAAGTGAGAGATACAATGTAAGAGTATGATGGTCTGTTATTCACTAAAATGTCCCTCCTTGATTAATAATTCTTTAAGTTCTGCAAGTAAATCTTCACATCTATTTCTAACTACAAAAACGTGGGTACCTAAACTCATTAAGTGTTGTGTTATGTAATCAAATACACTGGTATTTACATAGTTATCATAGGAGTAACCAAACCGTATACCATCTTGAGTAAGATCGCAAACACTATTAATTAAGTTATTACCTTTTTCAATTCTAACTGAGTCTATAATTTCAGTTATATCGTATATACTAATCATAATCTTCCTCTCAATCGTTTATTACATTTATCCATTTCAACCTTGTGGTAATCTGCAGCTACTTGATCACTACTATCTAACGCCTCACTAAATAATTTATAGTGTCGATCCCATGAGTTAATAGTACTATTAACAGAGTTGAATACATAGTAAAACATGTACCAAGCTGCAAAGTAGCATAATACACCAATAATCATTATACCACCATATATAATTCCTAGAATATCATTCATTATCCCATTCCTCTAGAGTTTTAAAATATTGGTTGGTGTACCTTTTAGCCTTAGTAACTTTATTATTAATAGTACAATCAAATTGATCTGGTGTGCTAATTAATTTACCCATAAACTCTAAGAACACAACCTCACGTTTTGACATACCATGTGCTTGGTCATCTGGAAAATTTTGTATATCTGCTGCAGTACAAGACTGTAATGGGTGGGTGTATTTTTGTTCTACTTTAGACATTTTAATTTCTCCTGTTGACGATAAAATATAACTTACTATTTTGGTAACTTCTTAACCCGACATGTAAGTACATCCTCATTACTAAGGAATAAATTTACCTTTTCTATAAAACTACTATAACCTTCAACTACACACTGTATCTGATTATCATCGTAATTACTATATTGATTTGATAATAAATTTAACACCTCATCTGAAATCATGCCACGTGCATGGTACATATACCCAAGTCTGGTGTAAGTCCATTCACGTAGTACACGATAGATATAATCACCTTCCTCTTGATTAGGAAACTCACCAATATAATGTTGCTTTCCTAATATTGATAGTGTGATTGTGTATTTAGTACTACGTGGCTTAGTGTAACCAACCAAACCTCCATCAGTTTTACTATTAGTGATAAAATTGTTCAACTTGTATGGCAACAACACACAATTGTCAGGTGAGTAGATTTTACCACCCTTTAAGTCTTTGTCAATATTTAATTTTATATCTGGTAATTTAAGACATTCTACCTGATACCATTCGGCAAAGTTTTGGAAGTTATGCCAATCTTCTGCAACAGTGATACCTGCACCACCGTAGGTAGGATAGTGGCTTTTGAGGTTGACATCGTAGCATCTCCTCATAATACCTCTCCATACATCATAAGTTGAAGTATTGGTTCCACCTACTTTAGACATATGCACTCCGTCACCTATAAAACCTATGCCATATAAAGTTGGAGACATATTATCTTTCCATTTACCATTACGTATCTCTTTCGAACCCATAATTTGAGTAATCCCAGAATCCAATAAAACCCGATATAAGGACTTAGTGGCATCAGCCCGTTCTAACACTGTTAGGTAGTTTCCAGAACTATTAATAGACCTAGAACCAGATGGAATTAACTTACTCTTTGGTACATTACAACCTATTTCACTCACAATAAAATCTCCTATTAATTAATACTTTTATTTCTCATCTCGTTTAACCAATTAACTGCATCCATGTCAACAGATATATCTTCTGGGTGTATTTTACGTTTAAGATATAATCCGTCAATTGATCTAAGTCTACTTAGAGCAACGTATACTAAACCATTACACCAACCAGCACCCCAACCTAAATCTATGATTGCTTTAGATAAACTAGATCCTTGTGAACGATGAACAGATATTGATGCACTCATTTTGATAGCCACTTGTGTTGCTGAACCAGATACATATTGAACCAACTCACTTGTACCGTCTTCATGAACTACAGTACTATACCCATGTTTCTCCCAACGTGTAGGTTCAATCAAAATATCCACCCCAGATGATTTAAGTCGTACCCAAACCCCTTCACCTGACATACTGACCACAGTAGCCTGATCTCCATTCACATACTTAACTTCTGAATCACGAGGGGAGTTCTTAACGATAATCACATCTAACCCTTCCTTTAAATATAACTTCTCATCACAAGGTAAATCTGCTGCCTTAAAGTCCCCCGTAAAAGCAGCCTCATAACAACCTGCAGGGTTATAGTTATTATCGAAAGCTATCTTGTTATATGCAGCTACTGATTTGTTTGTTGCTGCCAATACAGGTGTATTTTTTGGTAATGGATAAACTACCCTCTTGTTAAAGTAGTCAATAGCCTCCATAACCTCCTTATCAAATACAGGAACTTTACCGTTATAGGAGGTTGGTAGGGCTTCTCTGATCCTACCCAACATCATCTTCATTTCAACATCAGATTGTCTCATACCTTCTAATAACTCAACAAAATCAAAATCCATACCTTTGAAGGATTCCATAAGGAAGAATTTATCAACACCATACTCGTCACGCGCCAACCTAATATCCACAGGTTGCATCACACAACCTAGTTGAAGTACATCCATAACCAATATTACTTGAAACCCACCCTCTGGACGATTCTTAGTTTTCTTAGAGAATCTAATAAGACGTTGAATAAAACCATGCCATGTACTTGGAGTAATCATACTACACTCATCAATTACAATACGTTTAACCGTTCCAGTAGAAAATAGTTTCTGCACATCAGATGACACCTTTTTTAGACTTTCTTTAGTTATATGTCCAATAGGTATAGACATACCACTGTGTAATGTATTACCACCGATAGCAACAGCACTAATGCCAGTAGTCGATAAGAAAATCGTATCATTAGAGAAATCTTCCCTAAGTTTATGAATTAACACACTTTTCCCAGTCCCACCAACCCCACTAACTATTAGATTTCTTCCTGTAACAACTTTATCATATGCCAATTGCTGACCTTTGTTTAAAATAAATTCACTCAAACTTTACCCTCCTCTATCCTACCTAATAAAAATTTACGGTAACTAATACCATTAAACTTCTTAGTTTTCTTATCATAACCAATGAACTCATAAAAATCATATAATGAACCCACTTCTGCATAACGTTTTGGGTTGTAGTTACTATGAGTACTCATAAGCACAGCTTCATCTTCCTGCCACTGAAAATCATACCTATGTCTTAGTGACACTTTATAGGGTAACAAACTCCCCATTTCCTTTTGCAATTTAAACGGGGTTCTACTCAATACTCGTCTAAAAGAATCCTCGCTAATACCTTGACGATAGGATTCTACTGAGCAGCGGTAATTT
>Ga0208795_1000661_pt1 | contig 16587 bp, 22 predicted proteins | sample CB_VirMetaG_6_FD_184541 | JGI IMG/M metagenome (GOLD analysis project Ga0208795, IMG submission 184541) | Freshwater to marine saline gradient viral communities from Chesapeake Bay - CB_1508_2 Viral MetaG (SPAdes) (version 4) | ecosystem: Environmental > Aquatic > Marine > Coastal | place: USA... | reverse complement strand
GGAAAAGTGTAACGACCGGCTGTTGTTGGTGTTGCTTCAGCTAAATCTACACGACGCCAGTAATTATCATTTCCAATATAATCTAATTTAGATATAACCTGATTTGATTCTACATCAATTAATACTCTTCGTATAAATTTAGTTGCTGTTGGATCATAATAATCTGGTTCAAAATCTGCAAAGTCAGCTTCTGTAGATGAACAGGATTCCACAACCAATAACCATTTATCTGCAACATCTGAAAATAATATTGGATCACTGTTGGATTCATTATATCCACCTAATTGGCGATAATCATCCATTCCACCACTAACAATTATATAATCTGTTCCGTAACCGTATTCATCAAATTGAATGTCTAAAGCAAAATTAATATTATCACTGTATTGGCTTGCAGCACTATTGGATAATCCATAAAAGTTGGCGCCAATTAGAAAGCGAGGCGGATTGCTACCATCACCAAACAGAAACGAATTACTGTCTAATCTAACAGCAAACATTACGGTATAAGCATATGGATCATATCCGGCTTGTGCTGTATATGTAGTTAAATCAACATATTCTCCTTGATCCCAGGAACGTTCACTTGAGCCGCAACAATCTGGATTAGAATAATTTAACAGATATGTTCTTTTGGCAGAGAGTGCTGATGTTATTCCAAAAGATAATTGGGATAATCCAGTATTCCACCAGCCGCTCATGTGTCCAAAACGCTGCAAACCTGCAAACATTACACAAACTCCGGACTTACTGTGATGAAGTGAACAATATCTTCGGGACCACCAGTCATACCGCCAACATCCATACTAATTATGCTTACAAATGTAACACCATTGGCTGTGGTGCCCACTGCGCTGTTACCGTTAGCATACTTGAAGTTTGAACCTGTGGGTAATGTTACTGTGTGTCCACCAGTTGCATCTTGTTTAAAGATAATAGTAAACGGCGATGAATGATATTGTTTAAACGAACCATTAATGGTTGTTGAACTAATAGCGCGATTGTTAATTCCGGTAAATTCTATATCGCCTTCTAGATAAATGAATGTCTGATTACATCCTTGATTAGCTGATCCTTGTGATCCTACATTGCCCGTAGCACCAGTAACAACATTTAACCGTTCGTGCCAATAATTTAGCGCACCTAAATTGGCACGAGCTAAATTGTCATCATTGCGTAGGAAATAATATCTTCCGCCATTAGATAATGCATCATCTATGGAATAAGCACTAACGCCATGATCGCTGTTATCGGAAACACCTATATTTTTAACTAAATCAACATTCTTTAAATTTCCGCTGACATTAAAAACTATCCCTCTAAAATTTTCCAGCAAGCCAGTGTCGGCGGTTTGACCTTCAGAAACAATCGCATTACCTTTTTTCATTGTGCTGCCGGTTCTTGGTTTAACACGAGCAACTAAACTAGTAGCATTTGTGATTCCGCCATTTACTGTGATTAATTCATTATGAAATGCACGGAACTGATAAATGTTATCGCCTGATCCATAAGTTCCGCCACCATCTCTAAGCAAGGTATTACCAAAAGCATATGCACGATCGGTTGGCGCACTAGAAGCAGTGGCATGAAATGTATTTGTTAGCGGATAAAATTTAGCTCCATTTGTGCCTAATTGCTGATGATGCATAATGTTTATATAACTGTTCTGCCATCTACCTTCATAATCATATGTTGCATCAAACTCGCTATCTTTATCACCATTACCAATTTTAAGTTGGTTGGGCATGGGGCGTGTTGAAGTATAGGAATATCCATCTGCATGTGCCAGTATGTCATTGGTAAAATCAAAATCACCAGTATCACCACCACCGCCTCCAGCTGCGGCTGCTAGTTCAAGGTTGCCTGAAGTTGAATTATATGTTAAAACATAACCATCAGTGTTATTAGTTAAATCAACATCTGATAAATCACCGATGCTTTCACCTGTGATGTCTTCTAGTTTGCTTGTATTAAGATTGGTAAAGTTGTCGTCAAGTTCAGCATACGTAAGTTCTGAACCTTTACCACTGCGAGTAGTAATTGTTGTCATTTAATGGTCTCCGCTGGCCAGCGTTTATGCTTTTATTTAGCAAAAACATACAAGCCCCGTGAGTAGAACAGGGCAAAGTTTATAAGTAATAGTGCGGGTTGATGCCATCCCGTATTTCCTTAGACAGGGTTAGAACATTCGTTTTAGCCCTGTCGCTTTTTCTAGCCTACGATATTGATCCTGTGTTTCTACTAATACCACACGACGTATGTCGGTACGTATTAAATCTTCCAGTTCAATGCCATATTTTCGTCGTGCTATTTTGGTGAGTCTGTGTTCACTGTGGAATGCTCGTGAGGTGCTGTCGATGTCGCAGTGGATGCTTTCATCTCTGCCCATTCTGGCTCCGTCAAAACCAACAAGCCATACACGATCAAAGTGGTTAAGAGCCCATAGCCCAGCGTTATAACCTGATCCGTGTTCACTTGGGATATAACGTGCTTGTTGAACCAATTTCGGACGATCTTGAATATTTTGATATAGTTTTTCATCGGTAAAAATAATATAATCTGCAGGAACACCTTGCCAGGTTCTATTAGTAGCAACAATCGAAGTATTCGAATTTACTGTGCCATGCCAATCAATTATTCTAATGCTAGGACCATTGCCTACGATCACAGCATGTGTTTCTGCGTGTTCATCGGCATACTCATCAGTGGGTATATAATAATTAATCATCATCCCGCCATGGTAAGACAGGTTTTTCTGATAATTCAGCATCAACATTAAGCGTAGGTTTACCGATCAATCTGTCATACACAGTAGCAAATGCCTGTGAGTCACCGGTTTCGACAGCACGCTCTAATAGTTTAACTGCTGCATTATTAAACATTGCTACCCAACCAGCTGCTTGTGCTTGAACAACTTCTTCCATCATCTTTTTCATTTGACGACGCTTACGACGCTGTTCTAGGTGTTCAGCATACTCCTCTGGAGATAATTTTTCTAGGTATTCGCGATAAGGATTAATACCTTTTTTCCACATCCGTGCTTGGAATGCTGGGTTATCGCGCCATGAATTTCGTGATCTTTCACTCATCTGCTATCCCCCGTGCTGTAAGTGTGCTATCTCCATTTACAAGTCGTTCAGCAAAATCAGCACAATTCAATATATTATGCACTTCTTGTTGAGTTAGCATTAATGAGGGATGATAAGTGTCTGTTTCTGCAGAGTCATCAGCATCAACAGGACGTAGTTCAATGGGATCTGATTCTATGATGTTCATGTTTTACCTCCAGGGAGTGATCCTAATAATAGTAAAACTATTTAGCAAATAAAAAACCCCCTTTGATGTTATCTCCGGGGGAACCTACTTTTGGAGTGTGCAGTTTAAAGTGTTGCACGCACTTTTGTTATTATATCGACGATATAATAACAGTTATTATATCGTTAAACATTTTGTCGATCTGATCACCTTTTTTGTTACCCCAATCAACTTCACCATGATCATGTTCATATGCTTGTATAACTGATTTAAAAAAGTCTTTGGACCAACCAGAATAGTTTTCATCGATGTATTGGTATATACTAAAGTTTTCCATCACGCTGTCTCCTCTACAATAGAATGTTTGTAAGGGTGTTTGCTACATTCTTTAAGAAGTTGTTGTGCTTGTTCAAGTGTAAAAGTGTCAACACCGTCGTAAATTACATAACCGTCTAAGCCTTCTACGATTTCAAATTTAACCTTAAACATTACGCTGTCTCCTCTGCATTTTTCTTTTCTGCTACACGAACTGCTTCTTCGTATGTTTTTTCTTCTAGACAAATACGAGTATCACCGTTGCCTCGTTCAACATACCAGCCTGTCCAGCCGTGTGTTTCCATTGTTGCTTCCATTGGATGGTATTGATTAAGATACTGTTGAAACTGTTGTTGTAAGTCCATCACGCTGTCTCCTCTAACCATTTGTCCATAAAATTACTATGTTTAACAAAGTCTTGTGCTTGTTTCTTTGTTTGGAAATAGTGTGTTAGTGTGTAATCATAATAGGTATTCACCAAGTAATGATACACACTATTACCTTCAATACCAGTTTCTTTATGAATCTTTAGATGATCGTTTTTCATCACGCTGTCTCCTTTTATTAGTGAGTTGACCAGTAGTTTTTGGTTTTTGAAGGAACCCAAGGTTTCTTTGGCCAATCACCGTGATCATATGGTTCAACTACTTCGTATCCATCAAAGCCGCCATAGTGATAAGTGATGGTGTTGCCTTTGGTGTTGTATGCTTCAACACTATCAGGTCCAGTTTGGCGGATACGGAATGTAGTGCGATAACCCTGAACTCGTAAATCGCATGCGATCATATGTTTAATATCAGACACGCTTTCAGTTTTATCAACCATTTCGCCGTTATCGTTTTCTACATTAAAAGTAAAAGTTTTCATCTCGTTGTTCTCCAAGTAAGTTTTTATGTAAAAGCACTATTGCTTAAACATGTGCATAGTATACATTAAATAGCACAATTGTCAACTAGTAGTTGCACTAGAGTTTTTTATGGGGTCATAAAGAACTTTTGGGTGCGTAACCTATTGATTTTGGGTTAAACTGCTCGCTAGCCTTTTCCTGTGTAAACTTCTTGTATTGCACTAAACCAACGCTCAAATTGTGGTGCGTATTTTTTCTCTACTGTGTGTGGTTAATACATCAACTCTCATGGTTCTCTTCTAGTCTAAGTTGTGCTTTTTTTAGTCCACCACTACGTCCCGTGTGTTGAACGTGTTTTTCACGAGTTATAACTTGGCTGTTTTCTTGTGTCCAAGGCTGCGTGTGATCCTAATAATAGTAAATTTATCTATTATTTTTTTTACTCCATCTAGCATTAGCAGCTAATCTTGCTTGTGTGGTCATATGTTCGCTGCGTGGAATAACTTGACTATTTTCCTGTGTCCATGGTTGGGCAGGATCGCGACGTGTCATACAATAATCTTCTGGCTTTCTACCACGCTGATGCCAGTGTGACTGCCACAGTGATTGCCACTGCTCAAAAGAATATTCATCAGTCCATCCTTCACCACGGAATCTTGCTTGATTGCGCTGTTGAATGAATGCACGATATTGTTCGTGTACTACAGGATCGGGTCCTGTTACCCAAGTTTGTGGTCTTGGGCCTGGTTTGCTTCCTCTACGTGATTTAACCTGCATGTGTTACTCCAAAAATGGTATTTTCATATGTTGGTGGATCTTGGGGTTCTTTTACATCGCACCAGTTACAAGGATCCCCTTGCAAATTTGATATAATGTCTTGTTCTGGCACACAATAGTGTGACCATGATCCATCTGGATTACGCCAGCTAATTTCTTTCATTTTACGCTCCTTTAAACGTGTGTTTTTGTTATAAGTCATTAATTTATAATAGTGCTATACAAAGTGCTATACAATCATGGTAAATCTGTTACATCGCAGATGGAAAAAAATTTTTTTCTTTTTCAAATCTGCGTAATAAATCACGAATTGCATAGCAAAATGTATAGCAAAATTGTATATCAATAATATTCATCTCCATGCAATTGATTCATTCATTTTGTATTTTCCTATAAAAGTTACTTTTTAGCCCAAAAAACGTAACTAAGTTACTTTTTGTAAAAACCGGTTTTTGAACAAGATCGACGCAAGATTGACACCGTTTATTACAAATACCTGCATGATAGCAGCACAAGTTACGAAAGTAGTGTATTGAGCCATTTTTTAGCGATCTTGTGTTTCTTTTAATTTTTTAAACTTATCGCGTATGCTTACAATGTTTGTAGGATGTTTTTGTATTTGTAGCGGCGTGCCTACATTGCTGCGATAGATGTCATAATCACGATTACAAATTAAATTCCATTCAAACACTGGTTTGCCTGCACGATCTGGGTCACGAAAACAGCTAACTTGTGTGGATGATATTTCACCGTCATCAATATCAATATGATACCGTTCAGCAATTTCATAATCAATCATGTTGCGCTTGAGATATTCTTCAAATTTCTTGACAACATTCTTGTCTTTCCAACTGGCATTTTCAGTGTGTGTTCTGACCAGATCAGCCAGCCATTTTTTAGGTATAACACCCTGGCTCTGATACACAGGCAAGATCTCGTCAAATGCATGCGTAATATCGTCTTTTTGCACATCAAAGCGATTATGATAATCTTCACCATGTAATGCGTTTAGTTTAGTGCCCAAGTGTTGTTGATGCCTAATAATCAAACCACTTAACCAATTGCTAACAAGTATTCTGTTTTTTACTAAATCGCTCCATATTGAGTCCACATATTCTTTGGCGTTTTCAATGCCGCGTCTACGTGCTTCTTCAAGCATAACAGTTGATGTATAAATTACCGAATAGCGTCTATCTTCTGCTGAATCAGCACCGCCACTTAGTGTAACTACACCTTTTGGATTATTGCTTAAAAACAAGAAGTTATAGTTGCGATCTGCCATTGTAGCATCAATCCCCTTGCGTTCTACACGCATGTCTTCTGAACCCGTAGCTTGCTTTAATTTGCTTGCTTCTAGTTCGCGCTCTTCTGGTTCGTCATAATACAATATCAGTGCCATTTCCCAGTTTCCGTTGAATTTGTGTAATTCTTCTTTGTGTGCTTGCACTACGCACATGGGTGTAAAGATAGTTTTTAGCAAAGTAATAAAAGTATTTTTGCCAGTACCGCCTGCACCACCCCCTAAATCAATATTAGGGATAGCACTAGCCAATTCTGGTTGAATATACTTCATTAATACCCAACGCTCTAAATGCTCGATATTTTCGGCTTTACCACCACCCAAACAATACATTAAAAAGTCAAAGCGTTCGTCATATTCAGCAGAATCGCTTGGTTGTAGCCAATATTTTTTAATAATACTCATCTTGTTGTAGGAATTTCTTTCATTCCACTTATCAATATTAAAACTTGCTGTAGTGTTCAAGTAAGAACGCTTTTGCTCAATGAATAAATCAATAATGCGATCTTCATCAGCACCCCTAAGTTTATATCCGCATACAGTTTCAAACCATCTAACTATTTTTCTTCCAGTGGCTGTAAAATCTTTAAACAATGCATTATTTTGTTTTGCACCAAAATCCTTACAGTAAATGATGCGCTGATCCTGGACCAAATAGCCCATGTCATGTGATTCCATGATTGCACTAACTGTTTTTTGATCTTCGATCCAATGCTTGCTATTACGTGCAGATTGTTCTGCTTCTTCTAATGCTCTAATATCGCGTTCAAAATCACGAATGCGATCTTCTGTGTCATAAACAGCACCTTGTAAACGAGTGCGTTCTCTTTCATCAGTAGCACGGCTTAATTCGTCTTCTAATACAAGTTTGCGTGCTTCTTCTTCGCGACGCCCTTGCCGTAATTCATCAATTGATAACTTCTTTGCCATATGTGTTTCCTTTATATTTTTTATATAATTTCTCTTGTAATCTTGCTAGAGTCAATTCTTCACGTGTTTTGGACATAAAAATCTGTTCATCATCGTAGTGCTGTCTAAGCAAATAGATCACGCTGCCCATAGTAATTGTGCCATCACCTGACTTCCATACAGCACGTGCATCACTGGCAGTTTTTGATGAACTGATTTGACTAGTGATATAAACAAAATCTTCCACTCTAAATCCACCAGCCTTTAATCCCCAGCCAATGTTTCTCCAAGTATCATACATGCCTGAATAACGCAGATTCAAACTGCTTAATAGTTTTACTATATGACTTTTTTGTTCGTCAGTCATTTCTGTGTATTCTTGTGTGCTGGCTATCTGCATCTGTGATTCATCATATTCGTTGATTTCATTGATTAATGCTTGAACAATGCTGTCTGGTAAAAACACATCTGCTCTGAGTTCTTTAATCTCACAATCTGGTGTACCATAAAAGATGCGTGTGGGATCTTTGCACACAGGATCACCACCAAACTCTCGATTCAGTGCTCGCATTAGTTTACTGGCATCTGCGCCTGATTCAATAGGCGTTTCTTTTTGAAACAGAATTCTAAATTTGTGTAATTCTGGTGTCCAACTGGGTGTAGCGTAAAATCCGCAAGCAAATGATTCATAAAATAAGTTGTCAAACAATTCTGGTATAGTCATGCCCGAGTCAATATCCACCATAAACAATTGTCTGCTACGAAAGTGCATTGCACCACGCAACCCCGACTCATCCAAAAAACAACTACTTACATAACCTTCTTCAGTTATTAGTCTAAAAGCATCTGCGACTGAATCCACTTCAATATTAGTCCATCCTGTGTATGGAAATGCTTCTCCGCGTGGCCATTTACCACAAATTTCTGGGTGTATAGATAGTTTCATTGCTGCCACCCCTTTCCAAATATTTCATCACACATCATTATAAGTTCTTGTTGTTTAGTTGACCAATACGTGTACATATTAATATCTTGTTGTGATTCAGCACGACTAACCTTGTTAGCAATATCAAACAATTTATTTCGTGTTTGATCTAATAATTTTTTGTTATTCATACTCTATCTCCATATTTTAGTTTCATAGCAAGTTCTTCTGCGCCTGTTTTATTCAGCATCATAGCCCAAGTGCGGATACTAATACGCTCGCCATAAAGATAAAAACCAACTCTGCCATTAGTTTTGTTAATGTAAGCTGGCCCATCTTCGTGGTGTAAAACTTTTTGTTTAATCCAATATGTGTATTCTTGTGTTTCATTTTTTCCATCCTCTGATGCAATAGCATCTCTGTAAATTAATACGGGTACCAACAACTGTCTAACTGATTCAGCATCATTCATGGTTGGCCTCCACTTCACGTTCTAAACCTGCTAGTTCATCACGTAATTGACGAACAAAACCCTGTCTGTTCGCATCATTTTCAAAATCCAAAATTAAGGCACGCAACTGCTTGATTTTATTATGGATTTTTTGCTGTTTTCGCGCTTTTTCGTCTTTTTGCGCCTTTTTGATAGGTTCTAGTGTCTTACTAACAAAACGACGCAAATCGTTCTGTTTTCGCACTTTTTCCATTTCCAATTCTGATTGCCATTCACGATATTTGCGATAACTGGTAAAACCGTTAGCACGCATGTCTGCTGCTTGTGCTTGTTTTGCGGCTAACCAAACGTGATCACCTTTGCGCATATTCATAAGATTAACGCCATCAAGAATGCAGCGCATGATATTTTCGTCTTCTAAATCGCCAGGACCTTCCGCACCATATTCTGCTACAGGAAATAATCGCCATTCAACACCTTCGGTGTTTAGTGTACGAATAAAGTCATATACTACACGTGTATCATCAAAGCGTGCTAGTGCGCGATGTTCTGTTTCTCTGCGTTCTGGTCTATAAGTTTCGCCCACATAAAATGGGTGCCATTCATTATTGATACAAGCACGCAATTCATATATAATGCCGGGTTCAAATGAATTGTCTTCGAGTCTTTTTGCCATTTTATTCTCCTTGTTATAAAGTTATTTATAGCATTATACATGATTAGTGTATTTTTCGCAACTTTTTTAGCCAAAAAAAGACCCTGCACAAAGGACTTGGAACAGGGTCAAAAGGAACCAGTACTCACTGGCATTTTTATACCAAATAAAGGTAAACTATGTACTTGCATTCGCAAGCATGAATACTTATGATTAAAAAACCCCCTTGATGCAATCTCGGGGGCTAAAAATGTCACAATTTTTAATACACATATTAAAAGCCTACTCTATTGGAGTGAGTAGAATGTAGCAGATAACTGATAGGTAACAAATTAAGAGAATTACGAAATTATGGCAAGTTTCGTGGTTGCTGCCCTATCCGCAGCGGGGATATATGCTATCCTGCTACACTTTTATTTAGTCTATTTTGCCCACCAACACGGTTTTGCGTAAATATTCACACTATGTTGGATAAAAAATACACCTGTGCAGAATGTGGTGCTGTTAAAAACGCACCGCCTACTAAAGAATATCGACGAATGTTCAATAGTAATACGTGGACACCGCGCTGCACTCAGTGTGTGCGCAAACCAGTGGATGATGCGTGGCTATTGCCCAGTGAGATTGTGAGAATCAAACAGAATCTGGAGTCCTAACGCAAAAGTTTAGACCTGCACTACTTACATTACCAGCAACAGTTGGCATGGTGTATGTTGCGTTTACAAAAGGACTATCTGGTGTAGAAATGTCAATTGCGTTTAATGTCAAGGCATCATCTAACACATACAACATATCGTTGTAAATTAATCCTTCATACGAAGGACTGGGGTTAAGTATTATAGAGCTAATTGTTGCTGCTACATTTGGAGAAGTAGGATTGCTAATGTTTAGCACCGTCATTGGTTGGCCTTGAGTGCCATCGCCAATAATATAAGCTCTATTAGTTGAACGATTAATGGTTAACCCTCCGTAGCCACTACCAAAAGGTGTGATGTTGTAAGCTGTTACTGAAGGCGAACTAGCATTAGTTAAGTTAATAATCTGAAGTTCTGGCGTAGAGCCTGTTTTAATGTATACATAGTTTCCGTTATAATCAATGCCAGAACCATAGTTGATTGTAGTGTTGCTTACAACTGAAAGGTTGTTTGGATCACTAATGTCAACTACACAAAAGTTATCAAACTGTGCTGTTCCAGTAACATACACAAGATCACGTGAGTCATCTAATGCCATTGTTTGATTTATGCCAGCGCCAGTGCTAACTGAGTCTAATGCTGTGATGTTTTTTGGATCACTAACATCATAACTGCGAAGTGTGTTGGTTGTATCATCAACAATAAACACCGTGCTGTCTTTGATGCGCATTGAAGTTGGTGTTGCTGGACCACTGATATAGCTAACTTGTCCAACACGAGTTGGTATTTTAATATTCCAAGCTACAACGAAACCGGCGCCAGCAGCAATAGCATGTTGTGTGTTTGGATCATACACTACACAGTTTGGATCAAAACCACCTACTCTAACGTTGTGAACTTCGTTTAAATCTGCTTCTTCAACTACAACTATATCAACAGTATTGACTCCACCCCTACCCATATAGAAAATTAATGGATCTAATACAGGCTCAATTTCACCTGACGCTTGTGATTGTTTAGCAAGACCAAGCATTACTGGTATCCGTTAATAAGTGTAGCCAAATACTCACTACCAGTGTAGAAGATATGTAGAACATCAATGCTATCACTAGTGTTGCTCAATACATTGTTGCCACCTGAAAACAGCATTGTGCTGGAAAGTGAGTAAACATTGCCTATAGGCTGACGGATAATAATAGTTACACTATCGCCAGCAGCAGGTGTTCCGCCTAGGTTGTTAATAGTAATGTTGCCACTTAGTGTAATATCCTGAACGTTGCCATTGGCCGGATCGGGTTCTAATGTGCCTGATGTAGCCAATGAAGTATAAACGGTTTCGGCATAGCCTTTGAGTTTAGCATCACTAACGGTTTGTCCAGTAGCATTAACAGAGTTGTTGATAGTGATTGCTCCATCAACTTCTAATGTTCCGCTAACAACTACCTGACCAGTTCCATTTGGTTCAAGTGTAATATCGCCGTTACTTGTGCTAACAATCTTGCGGCTATTTACATCCAAATCACCACCAAGTTGAGGTGTAGTATCATCAACAATATCTGAAATCTGATCTAAAGGGATAGTTTTCCACTCAACACCGTTATGCACAGCAATACAAGGATTGCCGTCATCGCTGTTAGTAGAATAAACAATATCGCCAGCAGCAGCATTTGATTTAGCAGCAATCTGTGTTGAAGTAAGTGGACTCAAGTTGATAGTGTTTGTGATAGCAACTTTATTACTTGCTGGAGTGAGGTTAATGTTTAAACTACCAGTTGAAGTAAGTGTATTTGGAATTTGTGCTGATGGGATTTGACCGCCAGCACCTAAACTTGCTACGCCGTCTGCTTGACCTCGACTGTTAATAATGCTATTGGTTGCTTGTAATCCCGCAAGCAATTGTGGACGAGCATCTTTTACAATATCTGTATCTGAGTCAAGTGCTGTTGTTGTTAGTGTTGATGGCCAAGCCATTGTTATCTCCCTCTGTATCCTGCTGCAAACATAGCACGCATTTGTTCTAGTGCTTCACGAAGCGTTGGATAACATTTTCCTGTTGCTCCGTATTTATACCCTTTTTTACCTGACGCTAATGTGCAAGTTCTAATTGGCATTACTTAATCTCCTTGACTGCGCCGCTTTCTGCGATAAGTTCAACTGCGGGCAATCCATAAACTGTCATTGTAAGTGTTTTGTTAACTGCGGCATTTGAATTGGATGCATCACGTATTACAAATTCAAAGCTAGCAGGATCACTTTCTACCACATCAATAAAAATATTTGAAACTGTGGTATCAGCATCATCCAGCATAATCATCACATTGTTAATTACACTAAAGTCTTGGCTTAAATCTAAAAATCTACCATTAACATCACCGTTAAGTGCTGTAGTATTAAATGAATATGAAAGTGTTTTGGTATCATATCTAAATTCACTTAATACGCTGTATACTGCAATAGCATCAGCATCAATTGTAGTCTTAAAGTATCTGCCATACAACGCACCAACAGCCGTGTTGGTGTAGTCATTGTCATCTGATGGGTCACCACTGCTTGGACACACTTCATATGATGTAGTAATACTAACTGGACCAAAACTTGAAACGTTAGTAATTGGATAAACCCAACGATCTCTGCCAACATCAACATATCCATCTGATGTTTTGGTAATAGTAGCACCTGGGAATGCGTTTGTTGGATCGTTCCAGTAATCAGTTGCCTGTGCCCATGTATCTGTTGTTAAATCGTTCCAAGTTGCACTAGCACCATATAAAATAACTTCACCTTCATAAGATGTTGAATCCGAAATATAAGCACTAACATCAACTGAAATTTCTTGTGATGTTGCTACAATTTGTGAGTTTTCTGATTGAAACTGAACCTTAAACAACATAGTTGATTCTGGACCTGGCACAAAGTCGTTTAATTTAACAAATCCATCTGATGCTGCTGAACGTTCATTTGTTGGACAACATAAATCAACATAAGTTTGTGCTTTAGCATTCCAACGCAGTATGCGTGTGCGTGCAATATTTGGTTCATTAACTGCAACAAACGAAATTTCTAAATCCGCTGTGCCTTCTGATCCACCATCGCTTAATGTGTGTGATAGATAGTTTGGTGTTGGAATCGATAGTGTTTGGCTGCTGTATACTTGGCTGTTGTAAGCACCCACAATTTCATTAGTGGTTAATCCTGACTCAATATAGTCTTGTGTTTGTCCACTATAACTACCATCCCAAGTAATACCTAATACAGTTTGTAATCTATCATAAATGGTATTATACGAAATGCCATTATAGAAGTTAGTGCCACTGATGTTGGTAACTTCAATTTCACCAGCATCTGCTTTGTTGCCTACCTGCACAACTCTGTTGTTTGCTAGATCATAGTAAATTGGCACGTCTGTACCGCTTACATTTACAACATATTTGGTTCTTGAATATGGTTCAATATCACCGCCATAGATAACATCGTTGTGTTCTTCTGCTACAACACTAAATGTGTAGTCTGAATTTAGCGTAAGTTGTTTTACACGGAAGTTGCCATCTATGCCCAGTGGCGAGTATACAAAACGGAATATATCCATTACCTGTAGCTCATGCAAACTAGCATCGCCGTTAAAATTAAGGATCTTGTTGCGCAGTCTTGATTTTAAGAAAATAGTCTGTGCCCATTTACGTGCTACACTATCCTGTGTGATACTTTCAAGTGTAACTTTGTGTTCATTGATGCGCCCATTGTCTACTTCAAGTGGATACTTGAATGATGTTAAATCTTCAGTGCCTGGGTCAACACCTGCAAAGTCTTCAAAGCCAGTTTCATATGCATCGGCTACGTCATTGGGTGGATATGTATAGTCAACAAATTCATTGGTAATGTAGTTGTCTTCTACACCGCCTGGATAGCTTACAGTTACACGATTGTATTTGCCAGTTACACTTTCACAAGCAATTGAAATATCGCCAATAATTGAATCTTCACCCACAGTCATTACTGGTGTAGATGTAGAGCCATACACACTATCTGGGTCTCTGTTATCTTCAATACGAATATGGAAACGACCCTGTTGGAATGGCATAGCACCACGCATATCAAACAGCATGGTTTTAACATTGCTCATGATGGTTCTGTCTGTAAACACAACCATGTTCATTTCTTGTAATTGATCACCACTAGCAGCACCACCTGTGCTTAGTGTTTTCCAACGAATAGCTTCTTCTCTGAATGTAGAAAAATCAAACTTGCTGTTGATCATGCCCTTGCCAAAGATTGGATTACGCAAATAATCCAGCAAACAACTAATAGGATTTGTGGAGCTTCTTCTCTGAATGTAGAAAAATCAAACTTTGAGTTGATCATGCCCTTGCCAAAGATTGGATTACGCAAATAATCCAGCAAACAACTAATAGGATTTGTGGTGTAAGTGGTGGTTTCATCACCATACGCTGTTGTTCTGCTAACACTATCCGGTAGTGTAGAGGCGTCCTTGACTTTCTTACCCTCTAAAATAACCTGCACACGTGGAATGCCACCACCCCACGGTGAGTTGTCTCTGTCTTCATTGCTTTCAATTGGATACCATTCATACTGAATTGCTAGATAAGCAACACCTTTGAGTCTGTGTTCGTTTGTCCAACCACCCACACCACTTAGCAATGGTGCTACAGTTTGATCATTCTTTCCATGAAATGCTTCAAACTTCATCCAGCCAGCAAATTTGCCCTGGTTAGCACTAAAGCGTCCACCGTGTGTTGTTGATCCAGTCCAAGCAATTTTGTCGTCAACAAAAATTTCAGTAACACGGTTAATTTCACCTTCAGCAAGTGCTAGTGCAACATACAAATACTTGTTGTCAGCACCGCCAGTGGTCACAAACACACGCGAGCCTGATATACGGCGCCGACCATACACAACTGGCAGCGAGTTATTGGTGCCTTGTTTGTCAACTTTAACACCACGATTCTGTTCTTCTGCATTGGGAACATCTGGAACATCAATCCAGCCAGTTAATAAGTCTCCAACCCATCCAACAACATCGCTAACGGTATCTACAACAAAATCGACAACGTCCGAAAGAAAATCGACCGCTTCATCAAAAATATCACCTACCCAGCTAAACCAACCCATTATTCAATATCTCCCTTGAATAACCAACCTGTTGCGTTGTTTAATACCATTACATCACTGAGGTTTAGTTTCTGCCCCCAACGCTCCATGTGTTCAAACAACAGTGGACGAGAACTTTCGTAGCCGGGTTCTACGTAGATGTGTTCCATAACAATACGATACTTTTGTGTCCATGGATAGCGTGCTACAACACCAATGCCAAAGCCCACAACACGGTTTTCAACAATTGCCGCAGCAACTTCTATGTTGGCTTTAATTGCACACTTGCGCACAAACTCAAACCACATGTCATAATCATAATCGCCAGCAAATGGTGTTGAATCTACATATGCTTCGCCCAAACGAGCAATTGGCTTAATATCTTCACTGGTTGCTGTGTATACAGCCATTATGCTTTACCCCACTGAATGTCTGCAATAGCAGCAGTTGAAAATTCCATGCCACGGTCACCGGGAAAGAAACTTTGTTGCGATCCATCATTGGTTCTGCGCCCAGCAACTCTATCAAAATCATAGAATTCATTTGATGTTTCAAATGTAACTGAACTTTCCAGTATGTTTTCTTTTACAGTAGCACCAGTTAAACTTCCTGAATATACCATTACTGGATCATCAATCAAGCTCATGTCAGTGTCTAGTAAAAACACTTTGTAGATGCGGAATGCACGATGCAAATAGTTGCTGTTTAGTGCTATGTCAGTAAATGTACTGGAAGCACCACTGAATGTTACGTTAATGCTAGCAATTCTAACTTCGCTGGTTTCATTAACCTGTGTGTAACCTAAAAAACGACCCTGTGCATAATATGTTTGTGTGCCACCACTGGTTTCAGTTTGCGCACTGATATCAAAACTTGCTGTGGTTAGATATAATGGAGTATCAAGTTCAACTTCAATAAGTTCAGCAGTGATAAAACGATCACTACCTAATACCTGTTTAATATCATTGCTTAATCCACGACTCATAACAATGACTCACGCACCTGCAACGAAATAGTAGATTGGCGTTCTGCATTGTAAGCAAAGTCTTGTGTTTGTGTTTTTAGATATACTTTAAAAGGCACATCATAAAACTGAATAGTTTCGTTTAGGTTTACACCTTCAACCAAGTTAGGAAATAAGTTTAATCTACCTGCACCATTTACATCAAATGTAACATCTTCTGTTAGTTGATATACTTTGTCATGGTTGGTAAAACGAATAAAATCACCAGCTACCAAACCTTGTGTGTTGTCATATCCGTTATTGGTAAAGAATGTGCTTTGAAACCCTGTGTCAAAGTCCACATAACTATCGCCAGCATCAGCTTCTGCTGTGGCTACCATTGTTTGTGGAGTAACATTTGTGTAAATGTAACGAATATCACCTGCTGGGCGGCTAATTTCTGGTATAA
>Ga0208795_1000658_pt1 | contig 16658 bp, 18 predicted proteins | sample CB_VirMetaG_6_FD_184541 | JGI IMG/M metagenome (GOLD analysis project Ga0208795, IMG submission 184541) | Freshwater to marine saline gradient viral communities from Chesapeake Bay - CB_1508_2 Viral MetaG (SPAdes) (version 4) | ecosystem: Environmental > Aquatic > Marine > Coastal | place: USA... | reverse complement strand
TGCCTTTGCTATTAAGATTGTAATGGCAGGAAAGAATCAAGCAATTCCTCCAGTGATTCGTCAATTAAGAGCAATTGCTACTATCAAACCTAGGATTTGATTATGGAATATATTAAAGTAAAAGATAAAGACCACCTTGCAAGAGATATGAATTCAAATGGAATTGTAAATTTTGATATGGAGGGTTATGAGAAATATATTGAGAACTACAAAAGAGTTTACAGTGAATCTCAAAAAATTAAAAATCTTGAGAGCGAAATGAGTGAAATTAAAGATGATTTAAATGAAATTAAATCTTTACTAAGGAGTCTGGCGAATGGATCCTGACAAAATTACTTTAGAAAATATATCTAAATCATTTGAATATGAGAAACTTTCTAGAGACCTAGATAGTATAGATGATATTGAAACTTTAAGAAATTTTGCAAAATCTTATGCAAAACTCTATTTTAAACAACAAGAAGTCATATTAACACTCTAATGGCACAACCATCTACCAGACAAGAACTTATTGATTATTGCAAAAGAAAACTGGGATCCCCAGTTTTAGAAATTAACGTTGCCGACGAACAAATAGAAGATTTGGTTGATGATGCTGTTCAGTTTTTTCAGGAAAGACATTTTGATGGTGTCTATCCTACTTTTTATAAGTATAAAATTACTCAAGATGATATAAATCGGGGCAGAGCAAGAGGTTCAACTTCCCCCGTAGGTATTGTATCAACGTCAGTTTCTACAAATATTGTAGGAACTGCTACAACTTTTACATACGAAGAAAATAGTAATTATCTTCAAGTTCCACCAAATATTATTGGTGTAAATAAAATTTTTACCTTTGACGGAACTAATACTATTACCAATAATATGTTTAGTGTTAAATATCAACTATTTTTAAATGATATTTACTATTGGGGTTCTATTGAACTTCTTAGTTATGCTATGGTCAAAACTTATTTGGAAGATTTAGATTTTCTACTTAATACTCAAAAACAAATTCGCTTCAACAAAAGACAAGATAGACTATATTTAGATATTGATTGGGCAACAGTAAGAGAGGGTCAATATTTTGTAATAGATTGCTATTCAACTTTAGATCCCAACGACTATTCTAAGGTTTGGAATGATTCATTTTTAAAACCATATCTCACTGCTCTTATAAAAAGACAGTGGGGACAAAATATGATGAAATTTACAGGAGTAAAACTACCGGGTGGGGTCGAATTGAATGGTAGACAAATGTACGATGATGGGCAAAGAGAAATTGATATGTTAATGGAAAAAATGTCGAACACTTATGAACTTCCACCTCTAGATATGATAGGTTAATCCTATGCTAAATCCATTCTTTCTGCAGGGATCTTCAAACGAACAGGGACTGATTCAGGATTTAATCAATGAACAGTTGAGAATGTATGGTGTGGAAATTTACTATCTTCCAAGACAATACATCACTGAAAAGACAGTGCTGAGAGAAGTAATAGAATCGGAATTTAGTAGCGCATATCCAATAGAAGCCTATATCAATTCATATGAAGGATATTCCGACAATCCGACTATTTTGTCAAAATTTGGCATTCAGGCACTCAACGAAATAGTATTGACGATTTCTAGAGAAAGATATGAAAATTATATTGCACCATTAATTAAAAATCAATCCAATATAAAATTATCAAAAAGACCCAAGGAAGGAGACTTGGTTTATTTCCCATTGGGAGATAGGTTGTTTGAAATAAAGTACATTGAACATGAAAAACCCTTTTATCAATTACAAGGAAACTATACCTATGAACTGAGATGCGAACTCTTTAGGTATGAGGATGAACTTATTGATACAAGTATTGATAAAATTGACGACCTTATTTCTGGGGCAGATTTAACAGACCCAGAAAAGAATCCAATTGGAAATCTTGTCAATCTTACGATGTCGGGAATTGGGTCTACTGCTACTGCCACATGTGCAATCGTAGATGGAGGTGTAAGATTTGTTACGATTACTAATCGTGGCGGAGGTTATACAAGTACTCCTACTGTTGGATTTACTTCTGCACCTACTGGAGGAAAAACTGCAAGTGCTGTTGCTGAAATGATAGGTGGAATTGTTGTATGTAATAACAATGTAGATCCAAAAGCAAAATCAGTACAAAAAGTCTTAATTACTAATGCAGGATTTGGATATACTACACCACCCAAAGTTAAATTTAGTGGAGGTGGCGGCAGTGGGGCTTCAGCAACTGCTACGATTGGCGATGGAATCGTAGGAATAATTACAGTTACTGATGGCGGGTCTGGTTATATACTTCCTCCCACAATAACTTTTACGGGTATTTCTTCTGTCTCGGCAGCTGCTACTGCAGTAGTTTCTGCCGCAGGTTCAATAACATCAATCAATATTATTAACGCTGGTCTTGGATATACAGAGACGCCGACAATTACGATTGGCAATCCTCTCTTATCATCGACAGGAAGTTTTATTTTTAATGAAATAGTTACTGGTTCTCAGAGTGGTGTTACTGCAAGGGTCAAATCTTGGAATTCTGTTACAAAAGTCCTTCAAGTATCAAATCTAACTGGAGATTTTGTTGTTGGTGAAAATATTGTTGGCAGTGCTTCAAGTGCATCTCATTATTTACGCACTATAGATAATCTCCCATCAATTTCCAAAGATGGTTTTGCGGCAAATGATGAAATTGAAGAAGAAGCATTGGAAATCATAGATTTTGATGAAAGTAATCCATTCGGAATGCCGTAATCATAAATATTAATTAATAATTGAACCTATTATAAGTTAATCCTCATGTTTGAGTATTTTTACAACGAAATTTTAAGAAGAACTGTAATTGCTTTTGGTTCTCTGTTTAATGAAATTACAATTAAACATACCAACAATTCTGATCAAGTTGTAAGTGCAATTAAGGTTCCTTTGGCATATGGTCCTACTCAAAAATTTCTTGCGAGGTTGAACCAATCACCAAACTTAAATAAACCAGTTCAAATTACATTACCAAGAATGTCTTTTGAATTTACTGGATTGACTTATGATGCCGGAAGAAAATCAACAACTACTCAATATTTTACTTCAAAATCGGTAGAAGATAGTAAGGAAATAAAAAAAGCATATCTCCCAGTTCCATACAATATGCAGTTTGAGTTGAGTATAATGTCAAAACTCAACGATGACGCTCTTCAGATTATAGAACAAATTCTCCCATATTTTCAACCAGCATACACAATGACGGTTGAGTTGGTTGACCAAATTAATGAAAAAAGAGACGTTCCTGTTGTCTTAGAAAACATCACCATGCAGGATGATTATGAGGGAGACTTCACTACAAGAAGAGTATTAATTTATACTTTAAGATTTACTGCAAAGACATATCTCTTTGGCCCCGTATCTTCTGCAACAAAAGATATTATCAAAAAGTCTACTGTCAGTTATATTGCTGGAGATCTTATCACAAATCCAACAAGAGAAGTTGTATATTCTGCCGAACCTAGAGCAATTAAAAATTATACAGGAGTAGTTCTTACAATTCTTGCACAAGATGTATCCAATACCGATACTGTAATTAAAGTTGAGGATGCATCTTCTATTTCAATAAACACATATCTTGATTTGGGGGGTGAAGAAGTTTATGTGACAGCAAAATCTGGAAATTCCCTCACAGTTGAAAGAGGAAAAGACGATACAACTATAACTTCTCATTTGGGAGGTTCTCCAGTCAAATCAATTACTAATGCGGATAATTTATTAGTAGAAGAAGGGGATGATTTTGGATTTAGTGGAAGTGTATTTTGATAGAGTATGAAAATGTCTAAAAAATTCGACAAATTAAATGAAACTTTTAACCTAGAAGGAGAAATTGTTCCAATTAAAGCAGAGGAAGTTTCTGGCGAAATAGAAAAATATGCTTCAACTGCTGATGACATTAAAAAAGATTATGAGTATGCAAGAGGAAATTTGTATTCATTAGTAGAAAAAGGTCAAGAAGCAATCAATGGCATTCTTGAGCTGGCGCAGGAAAGTGAAATGCCAAGAGCTTATGAAGTGGCGGGACAGTTAATTAAGAATACAAGTGAAATTGCTGAAAAACTCATGGCATTACATAAACTTAAAAAGGATGTTGAAGAAGAAAAACAAAAAGGACCCACTACTGTCAATAATGCACTTTTTGTTGGATCTACTGCAGAATTAGCAAAGTTGCTTAAACAACAAACAGAAGATGAAAACGTTTAAACAATTCCAAGAAGGTTGGAGTAATAAATATAAAAAGAGTATTGATTGCTCCAACCCAAAGGGATTTTCTCAACGTGCTCATTGCGCTGCAAGAAAAAAGAGAGCAAAAGGTGAAAAGACTGAATCAAAACCAGCACAATGAATGAACAAATAAAACCATTTAAAACAGTTGAACAAATTGCAAAGAAGCATCACCTAGACGTTTCTTTTATAGAAAAGCAACTTAAAATGGGTGAAAAAATTGAACACGAGCATACAAAAAATCATGAATTAGCAAGAGAAATTGCTCTTCAACATCTTGATGAAATTCCTGATTATTATACTCGTTTGAAAAAGATGGAATCGGATGCTAAAAAATTTAAAGATGTAAAAGAAGAAACTAAGTCTGGAGATAAAAGTCTTCGGGATTGGTTTAAGAAGTCTAGTGGAAAAGATCCAAAGACAGGAAGAAAGGTTAAAGGATGGGTTCAACTTGGTGGACCATTTGCAGGTGCTCCTTGTGCTCGCCAACCTGGGCAAACTTCTACGCCGAAATGTGGAAGTTCTAAAATGGCGGCGAACCTTTCACCTGAGGAAGAAGAAAAGGCATTTAGAAGAAAAAACAAACAAGACCCAAACCAACCAGAAAAAAAGAACGCAGCAAAACCAACTAACGTCAGAACTGAAGAAATGAACTTGCAAGAAAAAGAGAAATCTGGCAAGAAAGATGCTTGCTATGCAAAGGTAAAATCACGTTATAGCGTTTGGCCAAGTGCTTATGCATCAGGAGCACTTGTAAAGTGCAGAAAAGTTGGCGCAGCAAACTGGGGAACTAAAACGGAGGAAACTCACATGCACGAAGAAGAAAGATATTGTCCTTTATGCAATAAAAGAGAAACTAGGTCCGAATGTTCTTATGGAGAAAAGGCATGGGATAGAGTTTCTGTAAAGGACCAAGAATATTCTATGGCAAGGTCCGAATTAAAAACAATTCATGATGCTCTCAAGAGATTGGAACAAAAGGTTGGAAAGGGTGAGGGAAATTTGGAAGCATGGGTACAATCAAAAATTACAAAGGCCGCAGATTACATTGACACCGCTGCAGATTATGTAAATAGTGGTGAGATGGAAGAAAATGTAACCATTGAAGATGCTGATGGCAATACTTTTGCAGAAGTCGTCGATATTATTACACCAGACCCAATAAAAGGATTTAAATCACAAATGAGTGAAGCAACAAGAATGCAGGCACAAACTGGAAATATTATTGCAGTAACTCTTTCATGGAGAGGAAAATATTATTCGCTTAAAATGTTTTTCCCACAAGTGAAACTTCCAACTCGCAAAGAAATTAGCGATGAGATTCAGAAAGTATATCCAGGTTGCAATGTAGTTTATCATTCAGTATCAGAAATCCAACCCGGAAAACCACTAATTCAAGCATGTGGACCTCAGGGCGGAAGTGCAGCAAAAATGGGTCCAAATAAAAATTATGTAAAACCCATGGGTGAAGAGGTTGAAATATCAGAGGCAAAAAAGTCTGAAATGAAGTGCAATAAGCCAAAGGCTGAAGCACATGGTTCTGGAGAAACTGGAAAATCGCATGTTGTTAAAGCATGTGAAGGTGGAAAAGAAAAGTTAATCCGTTTTGGGCAACTTGGAGTTAAGGGTTCTCCGAAAAAAGAAGGAGAGTCTGAGGAATATGCAAGTCGTCGTCATAGGTTCAAAACCAGACATGCAAAGAATATTGCAAAAGGAAAAATGAGTGCTGCATATTGGGCAGATAAGGTAAAGTGGTAAATTGAGGTAGTTTTATTATGTCTGATGTCTATTTGGGAAATCCTCTCCTTAAGAAGGCAAATACGCCAATTGAATTTACACAAGAGCAAATCCTAGAGTTTGTTAAGTGTAAAGATGATCCGGTATATTTTGCCAAAAATTATGTGAAGATTGTGACTCTGGATAAGGGACTACAACCTTTTCAGATGTATCCCTTCCAGGAAAAACTTGTAAATAATTTCCACAAGAACAGATTTAATATCTGTAAGATGCCACGGCAGACGGGTAAATCTACCACAGTTGTGTCCTTCCTGCTCCATTATGCCGTCTTTAATGACAATGTTAATATCGGCATCCTAGCAAACAAAGCAGCGACCGCCAGGGAACTCCTAGATAGGTTACAGACTGCTTATGAAAACTTGCCCAAGTGGATGCAGCAAGGTATTATTTCTTGGAATAAAGGTTCTCTGGAGTTAGAAAATGGATCAAAGATTCTGGCTGCTTCTACGTCTGCAAGTGCTGTCCGAGGCATGTCGTTCAATATCCTCTTCTTGGACGAATTCGCTTTCGTTCCAAACCATATCGCAGATTCCTTCTTTGCATCTGTTTATCCTACTATTACTTCTGGTAAAAGTACGAAAGTAATTATTGTTTCTACTCCACACGGTATGAATCACTTCTACCGAATGTGGCATGATGCGGAAAAGGGAAAAAATGAATATGTATTCACTGATGTTCATTGGTCTGAAGTTCCCGGAAGAGATGAGGAATGGAAGAAACAGACAATTGCAAACACTTCAGAGTCACAATTTAAAGTTGAGTTTGAATGTGAGTTTTTAGGATCTGTAGATACTCTGATTGCTCCTAGTAAATTAAGAAATCTTGTATATGACCACCCCAAAACACGTAGTGCTGGTTTGGATGTTTATGTTGACCCAGAATCTAACCACGATTACCTAATAACAGTTGACGTTGCTAGAGGTGTTGGAAATGATTACTCAGCATTTGCTGTTGTTGATATTACCCAATTTCCACACAGAGTAGTTGCAAAATACAGAAACAATGAAATTAAACCGATGCTATTTCCTAGTATCATACATGAAGCAGCAACGGCATACAATAATGCATATATTTTATGCGAAGTAAATGATGTTGGAGACCAAGTGGCAAGTATTCTCCAATATGATTTAGAATACAATAATCTTCTAATGTGTTCCATGAGAGGAAGAGCTGGGCAAATTGTAGGACAAGGATTTTCTGGGAAGAAAACGCAACTTGGCGTTAAGATGTCCAAAACTGTAAAGAAGGTTGGATGTCTCAATCTAAAGACAATGATTGAAGAAGATAAGTTATATTTAAATGATTATGAGATTATTTCAGAATTAACAACCTTTATCCAAAAGCACAATTCTTTTGAAGCAGAAGAGGGATGTAATGATGACTTAGCGATGTGCTTGGTAATCTATGCATGGTTGGTTGCACAAGACTATTTCAAGGAACTTACTGACCAAGATGTCAGAAAGCGTCTTTATGAAGAGCAGAAAAATCAGATAGAACAAGATATGTCTCCTTTTGGTTTTATATCAGATGGTTTGGATGAAAGTAGTTTTGTGGACCAAGATGGTGATAGGTGGCATGTAGATGAATATGGTGATAGGGCATATATGTGGGAGTATACTTAATGGACTTAGATAAACAAATTAATCTAGGACACTTATTGCTTACGGATAGAAAATGCAGAATATGTGGGGAAGAAAAAAATTTAATAGATTGCTTTTACAGAACTAGAAAAGATAGGGGACCTGTAGCTTCTTCTTATTCTTATGAGTGCAAGGATTGTACTATCAGAAGAGTTGTGACTAACAAAATGGTCAATAAAGTACTGGATAAATGGGAATATCCTGACTGGTAAACATTCGCGTCATGTTTCCGCCCACGTAAAGTGAGGTTTTAATAAATAATTTTTAGTTAATCTGAGATTACGGAGAAAAACATGGCGACTCCTCAATTATCTCCAGGCGTACTCGTCAGAGAGGTTGATTTAACAGTAGGAAGAGCTGATAATGTACTGGATAATATTGGGGCAATTGCAGCTCCCTTCCCACAAGGTCCAGTTGATGATCCTATCGACATCCCAACAGAAAAGGACTTAATTAACGTTTTTGGAAAACCACTTTCTTTAGACGGGCAGTACGAGTATTGGATGACTGCCTCGGCTTTCCTTTCTTACGGCGGCGTGATGAAGGTCGTAAGAACGGACGGAGAATCACTCGTAAGTGCTAACGCAAGAAGAATCAGAAGTGGCGAAATTGTTGACACCACCCTTGTTAGTGCTGCAAGCACTCTAAGAACACCCGGTACTTATGTTGTAAAAAACGTTGGTCTATCCACAGGATATACAACAACTGATCCAGATGGAACTGGCGCAATCTTCACAGTTACAGTTGCTGACAATGGTGCAGGTTTGGGTTCAACTGTTACTGTTGCAGTTACAAACGGCGGTAATGGTTTCGATGAAAACGAAACCATTACTATTCTGCCAACTGTCGTAGGACTAAGTACAACATCAACTATTGGTTTTGGTGTTACATTCACAATCTCAGACATCTACACCACTAACGGAATTTCTACAGTTGGTGAAGCTTCGCTAAAAATTAAAAACTTTGATGATTATAACCTAAATTATGCGGATGATATTGCTGGATATATGTTTGCTGCCAAGAACCCTGGTTCTTGGTCAAATAATCTAAAAGTTTGTATTATTGATGATAAAGCAGACCAAATCATCAGCATTAACTCAGAAGCATTTAATACTCTTGCTGCTAGAGCTGACAATGGAGTTGGTCTTGGAGTTACTGTTTCCCTGGAAAATGTAACTTATACTTTACCAACCGGAGTTAATACTTCATTTACCGGTTATATCAAAGGTATTGTAACTGGCGTAAGAGATGATTCTGTTGATGTAAAGATTGTCTCCAGAGTTGCAATTACAACAACTGCAGACGAACATATTACATATAAAGCAAAGAACAGAGCATTCTCTATTAGACCATCTTCTGCTTCAAGTGGAATTACAACTGTTAATTTCATCGACGATTCAGTTGGTTTAGTTACTTCATACACACTTCCAATTGGAGGAAGTCTTGTTAAGGATTGGTATGATGAGCAAAAACTAGATCTAGTTAATGCTGATATTTTCTGGAGATCGATTGCACCAAAACCAATCACCAATAGATACGTTTTGGATAGAAATGGTAAGAATGATTGTATTCACGTTGCAGTTGTTGATGATACTGGAGATGTTACTGGAATTCAGGGCAACCTCTTAGAAAAATTCCTTAACCTCTCTAAAGCAACCGATGCAATTTCTGCAGTAAATCCTGGAACAAGAATTTGGTACAAAGAGTATCTTGCTCAGTTCTCACAATACATCTATGCTGGAGATAATCCTTCTGACAACGAAAATAATGAAGAGGTGTATCAGACAGGATTCTCAGAGTCATTCACTACAAACACTGTAGCGGAAGGACTTTGGAATGAAGTATCACAAGATAAAACTTTCAGTGCAATTGGTAATGCTCAGTACGTTTTACAGGGTGGTAAGGATTATGGAGATCCTGATGCAGAACCAGGTGAAACTGGAACAATGACTGCAGAACTTGGAGATCTCATTACTTCCTATGACTTGTTTGCAAACAGAGACGAAATTGAAGTAGATTACTTACTAATGGGTCCTGGACTTGCTGACAAGTTCGAGTCTCAAGCAAAGGCAGCACACCTTATTTCTATTGCAGAAAGCAGAAAGGATTGTATCGCAACACTTTCACCACATAGAGGAGATGTTGTATCAGAACCTGAATTTGGAACTGGACTTAGACAGTATCTAACTGCAGACCAAATTACTGATAATATTATTGCCTTCTATTCATTCCTCCCATCTTCATCTTATGCAATATTTGATACAGGATATAAGTATACGTTCGATAGATTTAATAATAAGTTCCGCTACATCCCAACCAATGGAGACGTTGCTGGACTATGTGTAAGAACCAGTATTCAAGCATATCCTTGGTTCTCACCTGCTGGACAACAAAGAGGAATCTTAAATAATGCAATTAAACTTGCATACAGTCCAAATAAGGCACAAAGAGATCAACTTTATCCACAAAGAATTAATGCAATTGTTGCTCAACCAGGAATTGGTATTCTTCTCTTTGGTGATAAGACTGCTCTAGGTTATGCATCGGCATTTGATAGAATTAACGTTCGTCGTCTATTCTTAACTGTCGAGCAAGCACTTAGAAAACCAGCGGAAGCTCAACTCTTCGAACTGAACGATGAGATTACAAGAGCAAACTTCAGAAACATTGTTGAACCATACCTCCGTGATGTTCAGGCAAAACGTGGTCTGTATGGATTCCTAGTTGTTTGTGATGCTTCAAATAACACTCCTGATGTTATTGATAACAATGAGTTTAGAGCTGACATCTTCCTGAAGCCTGCCAAGTCTATCAACTACGTAACTCTAACATTTGTTGCAACCAGAACTGGTGTTTCATTTGAAGAAGTTGTTGGAACTGTTTGATTTAATTAAAACCAAAAAAAGGAGGAACTAACAATGGCAGAATCAACTATCCAAAAATTTAAATCAACACTGATTGGCGGCGGGGCCCGCCCCAATCTATTTGAAGTTCGTATTCCTGGTGCTATTCCTGGAGGTGGAACTCTCGGAGAAACCTTTGAAATTCTGTGTAAGGCTTCACAACTTCCAGCATCAAACATTGGTATGATTGATGTTCCATTCAGAGGAAGAAACTTCAAAGTTGCTGGCGACAGAACATTTGATGAGTGGTCTGTAACCGTCATCAATGATGAAAACTTCAGCATCAGAAGAGTCTTTGAAGATTGGATGAATTACATTGGCCAGTATGGAGATGCTAGTGGTGCTACAGAACCCAACAGTTACATGGTTGATGCTTATGTTAAGCAATTAACCAGACTTCCTTCTAACATCAGAACCACTGGTGCTGATGCAGGAACTGGTCAGGGACTGAACACAAACAATGCTGCAATTTCGCAGGAAACAATTTACAAGTTCCACGATATTTTCCCAACATCAATTAGTGCAATTGATTTGAGTTACGATTCTTCAAACGTACTTGAGGAGTTTACGGTTTCCTTCCAAGTTCAATATTGGACACCTGCTCAAAGAGGCGAGTTGGGAGAATAATAAATACTATTATTCAACAGATAAGTTTAAAAATAAATTATGGCAAAACTATTTGGTTTTTCAATTGATGATAATGGTGAATTATCAAAAACTTCGGTTTCCCCCGTTCCACCTAACAAGGAGGACGGGGTTGACCATTATTTGACCAGTGGATTTTTTGGTTCATATGTAGATATTGAGGGTGTCTATAGAACAGAATTCGATCTTATCAAAAGATATCGTGAGATGGCACTTCATCCGGAGTGTGATAGTGCAATTGAAGATATTGTAAATGAAGCGATCGTATCTGACACTAATGATAGTCCAGTTCAAATTGATTTGGATAATCTTAATGCAAGTGATGGAATTAAAAATAGAATAAGGGAAGAATTTAAATATATCTTAGAATTATTAGATTTTGACAAAAAAGCGCACGAAATTTATAGAAATTGGTACATTGACGGAAGACTTTTTTATCATAAAGTAATCGATCTCAAGAGACCTGAAGATGGAATCCAGGAATTGAGATATATTGATGCAATGAAGATTCGTTATGTAAGGCAGGCAGTTAAAAAAGAATCGGATAAGTACAAAGTCACAAATAGAATGGTCGATAATCCTATGGATTATCAGTTCCCAGAAATTGACGAATATTTTGTATATGAACCAAAGATGAGTTATCCAACAGGTTCTCCCGCACCAGGAAGTTTGGGAGGATCGAATGCTGGAATTAAAATGACAAAAGATTCCATCACATACTGCACTTCAGGTTTAGTTGATAGAAATAAGGGGTCAACACTTTCTTATTTGCACAAGGCAATCAAGTCTCTCAATCAACTCCGCATGATTGAGGACTCGCTTGTTATTTACAGACTATCACGCGCACCAGAACGTAGAATTTTCTACATCGATGTAGGCAATCTACCTAAGGTAAAGGCAGAACAATATCTCCGCGATGTGATGTCTCGTTATCGCAACAAGCTTGTTTATGATGCATCAACCGGAGAAATCCGCGATGATAAAAAGTTTATGGCAATGCTTGAAGATTTTTGGCTTCCACGTAGAGAAGGTGGAAGAGGTACTGAAATTACCACTCTTCCTGGTGGACAAAACTTAGGAGAGATTACTGATATTGAATATTTTAAGAAAAAGTTATTCCAATCACTTAACGTTCCACCCTCAAGAATGGATGGGCAAGGTGGATTTAATTTGGGCCGTTCATCAGAAATTCTTAGAGATGAAGTTAAGTTTAGTAAGTTTGTTTCCAGACTGAGAAAAAGATTCTCACATATGTTTAGTGATATGTTGAGAACGCAATTGATTCTTAAGAACATTATTACTCCAGAAGATTGGGTTAAAATGGATGAGCATATTCAATATGATTTCCTATATGATAACCACTTTGCAGAACTAAAAGATTCCGAATTGTTAAGTGAAAGATTGAGTATGGTTCAAGTTGCTGAGCCATATATTGGAAAATACTTCTCACAAGACTACGTAAGACGTAAGATTCTTCGCCAAACTGATGTCGAAATCCTTGAGCAAGATAAATTGATTGAACAGGAAATTAAAGATGGTATTATTCCAGATCCCAATGTTCCAGTAGACCCACAAACTGGAATGCCTCTTGGACCAGAAACTGCTGGAATGGATTTGGGACAACCAGTAATGGAACCGGATTTAGCTTCTGACGAAGCAGCAACTCAATTTGATACAAAAGCAGTTCAAATGCCCAAGGGTGGTGAGATATAAATAAAGACAGTTATTAATTTGGATTTATAAAAATGGACGATTTGCTAGATATGATTGTTTCGGATGAACCTCCCTCACAAATCAGCGATAAAATCAAAGAACTTTTATTCGCAAAATCTTCTGAGAAGATTGATGAGTTTCGTCCTGCCGTAGCAAATTCAATGTTTGGAAACCACGAAGAGGAAGAATGAAGTCATATAAGCAATTCATCTCAGAATCAGTAAATATTTCCGGAGACTTTAACGGAAATCTTTATATTGGTTCAAACCAACCAGAACAACAGCAAGTTGGTGAAGAATATTCTGCAGATGTTTTGTGGAAAGGAAGTCTTTATAGAATGGAATTAGTTTCTCAAAGCGGCATTCCATCCAAGCAAGAACTTGGTGAGCAACTTCAATCTGAGTATCCAGGAGCAGTTGTTCATCAAATTTATCCTGTGGTCGAAAAGAATTTAAATATCAAAAACGCAAAAAGATATCAACCAGAAAGATTAACTTGGACTAAAGAATAAAATTATGGCTCAGTGGAATAAAAATAATCAAGACTATTTGAATCAAGAAAGAACACTTTTTGAAGTGTTTATGAGAGCAGATAGATTTGGAAATATCTGCGATTGCAGTTCTTCCTCTTCTGGGGGAGTTTCTGGTTCTGGTAGTTTTGCCACAGATTTATTTGGACGAGTAAAAGTTTCAAACCCGGTAACACTATTCGACTCATCTCACATCTATTATCAAGATGGTGATTTTGATGATGTTGTAGTTGGTTCTGGTTCTACTGTTGGATTCATAACAGCACAAAGTTCCGCAACTCTTGGGATTGGAACTACTGCAGGATGCAAATTAGTCCGTCAGAGCAAAAGAGCATTTTCATACCAACCAGGAAAATCCCTACAGGTATTGCAAACATTTGTATTAAATCCACCGAAAGAGAATTTAGTCCAAAGAGTTGGATATGGTTCATCTACAAACGGCATATTTTTAGAGCAAGTTGGTTCTCAAATTAATATCATCAAAAGAACGTCAGTATCTGGAACTCTAACAACAATCACTGTTCCTCAATCCGAATGGAACGTTGATAGGTTAGATGGAACAGGAATTAGTACGGACAATCCAAGCGGTGTTGCTTTAGATTTAACAAAGGCCCAAATTCTCTTCTCGGAATATGAATGGTTGGGTGTTGGTTCAGTAAAAGTTGGTTTTGCAATTGATGGTAATTTTATCACCGCACATCAGTTTAATCACGCAAATCTCACTGATAGTGTTTATATGACAAGCGCAACTCTCCCACTTCGTTATGAAATCGAGAATGCTGGAATTACAACTTCATCTTCAATGATGAAACAGATTTGTGCCAGTGTTATGTCTAATGGTGGTTATGAAAGAAAGAGGGCAGAAAATATTGCAAGAAGAACTACAGATACTGAAGTTGGAACATCTTTTGAACCATTGGTATCCATAAGATTAAAATCAGGAAGAGGGTTTGCAGTAGTAATTCCTCAACAAATTCTTGCATTTCCATTGAATAATAATGCATCATACGAGGTAGCATTAATTAAAAATGGAACTTTAACTGGTGCTGCATTTACAGACGTTCCAAATTCAGAATCAGAAAACGTTGAATACGATATTACCGCATCTACTATGACTGGTGGTGAGATTGTAAGTCTAAGATATGTTTACGGTTCAAATCAAGCAGGTGGAATCGTAACTGCAGAGCAAGGATATAACTGGGACCTTCAATTAGGAGTAACTCAAGCAGGAGTAAGTGATATTTACACAGTTGCTGCAAGAACTCTTACTGGTGCAGCAGACATTACTGGTGCTATTGGTTTTTACGACCTAACTTGATTAAATAATAAATAACTAATAAAGTCTTTATTATACCAATGCAAAGAACTAAAATATTTGAAACAGAAGAAACAACAGGTGCAAGTGCAGGTGCTGCTACTAGTGTAAGTAGTGCTACTTGTGTAAGAATTCATAATAATACTGCAGGTATTGTTACTGTTGGTGTTTCTACTGTTGTGGGTGCAGCAACCACAGTTTATTTCTCTATGCCAGGAAACACTGTTGAGTTTTTAGAAAAACTACCAACAGATGTTATTTGGACTTCATCAGCAATCAAAGCTAACAAAGTAGGATTTACCAACTAAGAAAAATGAAACTCATCACCGAAGAAATTGAATCAGTAAAAGTAATTACTGAAGGAAAAGGCAGTAATCAAAAACTTTATATTACTGGTCCTTTTCTACAGGCAGAATGTGTCAATCGCAATGGGCGCATGTACCCAATGTCCATTATGGAACGTGAAGTAAAGAGATATAATGAGCAATATGTTCTCAAGGGTCGTGCTCTTGGAGAGCTTGGACACCCTGAGGGACCCACTGTAAATCTTGATAGAGTTTCTCATAAGATTGTTGACCTTTGCCGTGAAGGAAATAACTTTGTAGGTAAGGCACAAATTCTATCTACCCCTATGGGTAAGATTGCAGAATCTTTACTAAAAGAGGGTGTATGCTTAGGCGTCTCTTCTCGTGGTATTGGTTCTCTTCGCCCAACGCAGAAGGGATATAGCGAAGTTGGTGAAGATTTTATGCTTGCAACTGCTGCTGATATTGTTGCTGACCCATCAGCCCCAGATGCTTTTGTTCAAGGAATTATGGAAGGTGTTGAGTGGGTATGGAACAACGGAATCCTAGAACAAAAGGTTTCTAGAATTGAGAAAAAAATCAATACATTTGTGGACCAAGGTATTCTAGAAGAGTATAAGTTGTCTTTATTCAATGAGTTTTTAAACTCATTGTAATTTATTAAATTATAAATAAATATAGTTTATAACTAAAGGTTAAACGGAGAGTTCAAATGTCTCGTGGAGATTTACAAGAAATGGAAGTAGGCACTAAGCAATCCAGAACCGCTGCCAATGCTAACGCTAAAGCAGCGGATGCAATGCAACCCGCAGGAAGCAACGCTTCTGGAATTCAAACCCCAGGTCAGACTGGAGGATGGGAGGATCTTGGTGGTCCTACCCCAGAGAATTATAAGTCCGATGACGATTCAGCAAAACTGAAGACCCCTGGAGCAACCCTTAAGCAAGTTAGGGATGTTGTTAATAAGGGTGCTGGTGCAGCGGAAGCAATGAAAGGCATGAAAGAAGAGGAAGAACTTGAAGATGAAGATCTAATCGAAGAGGAAATTGATGAAGAGGGAGACCTTCTAGAAGCTGAAGATAAAGAAGAGGAGGATGAAGAAGCTGAAGATAAAGAAGATGAGGATGAAGAAGAGGAAGAAATGAAGGAAGAGTTTAGCATCGATGAAGATGTTAATGCTCTCCTAGAAGGTGAGGAACTCTCCGAAGAATTCCAAGAAAAAGCACGTGTCATCTTCGAAGCAGCACTTGTTTCAAAGGTTGCACAAATTAAAGAAAACCTTGAAGAGCAGTATGCTGCTGTTCTTGCTGAGGAAGTAGAAGAAATCAAAGATGCTCTTTCTGAGCGTGTAGATTCTTACCTAGAGTATGTTGCTGATGAGTGGATGCAAGAAAATGCACTCGTCATTGAGCAAGGTCTTAAGACCGAGATGACTGAATCATTCCTCCAAGGAATGAGAGGTCTTTTTGAAGATCATTATGTATCAATCCCTGAAGATAAATATGATGTGCTTGAGAGCATGGTAGAAAAACTTGATGAAATGGAGACAAAACTCA
>Ga0208795_1000657_pt1 | contig 16661 bp, 14 predicted proteins | sample CB_VirMetaG_6_FD_184541 | JGI IMG/M metagenome (GOLD analysis project Ga0208795, IMG submission 184541) | Freshwater to marine saline gradient viral communities from Chesapeake Bay - CB_1508_2 Viral MetaG (SPAdes) (version 4) | ecosystem: Environmental > Aquatic > Marine > Coastal | place: USA... | reverse complement strand
GAGTTTGAGTGTTCTTGGAATGCGAATGTGCCTGGTGCTATTTATGGCGCTGATTTAGAGAAGATTGCGATGGAGGGTCGGATTACGAAGGTGCCGTATGACCCTGCGCATAAGGTGGACACATGGTGGGATTTGGGTGTTGGGGATAGTACGAGCATTATTTTCACGCAGACTGTTGGCCGTGCTGTTCATGTGATTGATTATTATGAGAATAGAAATCAGGGTTTGCCGCATTACTGCCAGATCCTTAATCAGCGTAATTATTTGTATGGGACGCACAATGCCCCGCACGACATTGAGGTTCGGGAGTTGGGATCTGGGAAGTCGAGAAGGGAGACAGCTTGGGATCTGGGGTTGAATTTCCGTGTTGTGCCTAAGTTGCCTTTAGAGGATGGCATCCATGCGGCTCAGATGTTGATACCGAGGTTGTGGTTTGACCGTGAGAATTGCAAGCAGTTGTTGGAGTGTTTGCGGCAGTATCATAGGGCGTATAATGAGCGGAACAGGACGTTTAGGGCGAACCCTGTGCATGATTGGTCGAGCCACGCTGCCGATGCATTTCGGTATTTTGCTGTGGGTTTGCGGGAGAGTGGGCCGACAATGAAGGCACCACAGATGAAGGCAGTGATGGATTATGACCCGTTTGCTGCGTGAATATAGGGTTGCTAGGGTTGCCGATGCTGTTGCGGTTGTTGATTTGTGTCGGCAGTTTCAGCAGGAGAGCTGGCAGAAGTTTTGTGATTTTGACGAGCATAAGATGCTTGGTTGGGTGTTGGATCGGATTAAGGATGACGGCAGCGAGGTGTTTACTGCGTGGTCTGGCAAGCAGCTTGTGGGTAGTTTGATAGGGATGTCGTTTTGTTACCCATATTCAAACACCCTAGTCGCAGGGGATTATATCTGGTATGTTGTGCCTGAGCATCGTGGCGGCATGGTGGGAGTGCGGCTGATTAGGATGTTTGAAAGTTGGGCGCGAGATGTTGGTGCTGTGAATATCTGCACTGGCGCTACGTCTGGTATTAATAGCAAGCGCGGGGCCGCGTTTCTTGAGAAGTTGGGATATAGTCCTGTAGGGACATCTGTGCAGAAGGATTTAGTGTAATGTGTTTTGGTAATGTCTCGCAGACAACAGCATCTGCTGATCGTAGTTCTCGAAGTGGCCAGTCTGCGGTTACTGGGGTGCGTGCTATTGGCAGAAATATACAGTCAGACGTTAGCATGGGTGCAGCAACATTTGGGCGCAGCCGAGAAGCAGGTTCTGCTAGATTAAGAGAGCAGGGATACAGCCAAGCTGCTATTAATGATTATTATGATAGAACAGCGGCAACGCAGGAGCGCAACCGCCAAGCAGAAGCCCAAGCCGCTGCGATGCGCGAGCAGGGTCGGAGTATGCAAGATCAGCCGCAGCGTACTACATCGGCTATGACACCTCGGCCATCTCCAGAACCTACACCAGCGCCAGCGCCAATCCCTGTTGTCCCAGGCTCTCCAGAGGACACGTCAAGCACAGTCCCAGGCCCAGCGGAAACAGCAGTTGTTGAAGAGGCCAAGAAGAAAACAGGCTATGCTGGCACGATTGAGACAACGCCAAGCGGCTTGATGACTGAGGCTAAGACGCGCAAGAAGCGGTCATTGATGGGTGGTTTGATCTCATGATGTATCGTTTGCCGCAGAACATTGCAGGTGAAATGGGGCGCAAGTCGTCCCAGCCAGCAAAGCGCCGTGCAGATATGACAGTTGATCCTTTGGAGCGTTTGAACCAAAAGATGTCTGGCCGTATGCAAGGCGGGTTTGTTGAAGGTAAGGACCAGAAGAAGAAAAAACCTTCTTTGATGAATAGTATTGGAATGATGTGATGCCAGAGATAAACCCTTTAGTCGCGCAGTTGGATCGTAGATATAAGACGTTGCAGACGCAGCGATCTAATTGGGAGAAGCATTGGCAAGAGTTGGCAGATTATATGCTGCCGCGTAAAGCTGACATTACCAAGAAGCGGACGCAGGGCGATAAGCGGACTGAGTTGATCTATGATGGCACGGCTATTCATGCTGTTGAGTTGCTGTCATCATCGCTGCATGGGATGCTGACATCGCCAAGCACACCATGGTTTTCTATGCGGTATCGTAATCCTGCGTTGCAGAATGATGATGCGGCAAATGAGTGGCTAGAGATTTGCATTGATCAGATGTATCAAGCGTTTAATCGATCCAACTTTCAGCAAGAAATCCATGAGTTGTATTATGATTTAGTCGTGTTTGGCACGTCTGCATTTTATGTTGAGGGGGATCGTGATGGCTTGCGGTTTTCAACGCGGCACATTGCAGAGGTAACGGTTGCCGAAGATCAGAACGGCAAGGTTGATACGGTATATCGTAAATTTAAAATCTCTGCCCGTGCTGCCGCGCAGCGGTTTGGTGAAGAGAATTTGCCAACACAGATGGTAAAAGACCTAAAAGACGAACCGCATAAAGAGCATGACCTTGTTCACGTTGTTTATCCACGCGGTGAGACAAAGGGTAAAATTGCAAAAAATAAGCCTGTAGCATCAGTTTATTACCATTTAGACAGTAAGTCATTGATTTCAGAGGGAGGTTTTGACGACTTCCCGTTCATGGTTCCGCGCTTTGTTAAAGACAGCGTGTCAACCTATGGACGAAGCCCAGCCATGAATGCGTTGCCTGACGTGAAAATGGTTAATAAAATGTCAGAAACGACTATTCGCGCAGCGCAAAAGCAGATCGATCCACCATTGATGGTGCCTGATGACGGGTTTGTTTTGCCAGTGCGGACAACCCCAGGTGCGTTGAACTTCTATCGCACGGGAACGCGGGATCGTTTGGAGCCATTGCAGATTGGCGCGAACAACCCATTAGGTTTGAACATGGAAGAGCAGCGGCGCAATGCGATCCGTCAGGCATTCTATGTTGATCAGTTGTTGATGTCACAAGGCCCAGCCATGACCGCGACTGAGGTGTTGCAGCGTAACGAAGAGAAGATGCGGCTTCTCGGACCTGTTCTTGGTCGATTGCAGTCCGAGTTGCTGCAACCGCTCATTTCTCGCTCGTTTGCGCTGCTGCTCAGGAACGGATTACTCCCAGCCGCTCCTGAGCAACTACAGGGCCAAGACATTGATATTGAATATGTTTCTCCATTGGCCAAAGCTCAAAAGCTAACAGACCTGCAATCTATGCTGCGCGGGTTTGAAGTGATGATGCAAGTTGCCGAGATTGCCCCAGTCATGGATTACTTGGACAGCGACAAGCTTGTTCAGTATTTGGTTGAGGTGACAGGCATCCCTGCGCGGGTGATCCGTAGCGACGAAGAGGTTGCGCGGATACGCGATGAGCAAGCCAAGGCGCAACAAGAGCAAGCGGCAATGGAACAGCAGATGATGCAAGCGCAACAAGCGCAGCAAGTCGCGCCATTGGTCAAAGCAGTTGGTGGGCTTGAGCAGTGAAAAAGATAGAAGACTTAAAGCTTTCTTATCGTCGGACGTTTAACACGGACGATGGGGAAACTGTTTTGCGTGATCTCAAAAGTCGATTTGGCTTTGAGGCAACCACATTTTCTGGCGATCCTTATGAAACTGCATTCAATGAAGGACAACGCGCAGCCGTGCTGCTGATCGTCAGGATGTTGTCCGAAGGGAAGGAACCCCAATGAGCGAAGAGGCAATCCAAGACACTGGATCTCAAGATGTCGCAGACACAGGTGCGTCAGCACCGATAGGCTTTTTAGACAGCCTACCAGAAGATTTGCGCAGCGAACCAAGCTTGCGCACGTTTACAGACCCAGCAGCGTTGGCAAAAAGTTATGTCAATGCCCAGCGCATGATCGGGGCTGACAAGATTGCACTGCCGAGCAAATCAGCCACGGCTGATGAGTGGCGCGAAGTATATACAAAGCTTGGCGCACCGACGAGTGCAAAAGAATATCAGTTTGACGGAAACATTCCGTTGGAAGAAAACTACCTTAATTCGTTTCGTGAGCATGCTTTGAATGCTGGATTACGTCCAAGCCAAGCAAATGAAATGATGAACTTTGTGCGTAATACTATTGAAGGCATGAACACAAGCATGTCTGAGGGCGCAGAAGCGGCCCGTTACGCAGGGGAACAAGAATTGCGGCAAGAGTTTGGCCAAGCGTTTGAACAGCGCCTAGAAATGGCGCAGCTTGCCGCTAAGAACCTATTGGGCAGCACTGACATGTTTGACAACATTCAGTTGTCAGATGGGCGCATGTTGGGTGATCATCCCGACATTATTCGCATGTTTTCCAATCTGGCATCACAGATTGGTGAGGATAATTTAGCTGGTGACACAACCGAGCTAGTTATGACCCCGCAAGAGGCTCAACGTCAAATTACAGAGATGACTAGACGAGATGGCCCTTATTGGGATAGAATGCATCCAGAGCATGAGACATACATCCAAGAAGTCTTGCGACTGAGGGAGTACATGTAGTGGATAACCGCAAGGCCCACATGCAAACTTGTAAGCCAAGTGGAGTAGCTGCCCTAAGCAGTAGCACGGCCCCGCAAGGGATAACCACGCGCAGCAACCTTAAACTGAAACTTATGTAGGAGAATGACAAAATGTCTACTCAAATTTCTACAGCATTCGTCAATCAGTTTTCTGCAAACGTCCAAATGCTATCACAGCAAATGGGTTCTCTGCTGCGTAACGCGGTAGATACAGAAAGCGTAAATGGCGAAAAAGCTTTTTTTGACCAAGTAGGTGCGGCAGCAGCCGTTCTACGCACATCACGCCACGCGGACACACCGTTGGTTGAAACACCACACTCACGCCGCATGGTTACTATGTCTGACTACGAATACGCAGACTTGATCGATGATCAAGACAAAGTGCGTTTGTTGGTAGATCCGACATCAACATACAGCCGTGCTGCTGCTGCCGCTATGGGTCGCGCAATGGATGATGTCATCATTGCTGCTGCTCTTGGTACAGCGTACACAGGCAAAGACGGTTCAACATCAACAGCACTGCCATCTGGTCAAAAGATCGCAGCGGCATCTGGTGGTTTGACATTGGCGAAACTGATTTCGGCAAAAGAAATCTTGGACAGCGGCAACGTAGATCCAAGCATCCAACGCCACATCGTTGTTTCACCAAAACAAATCTCTGATTTGTTGAACAACACAACCGTAACCTCTAGTGACTACAACACTGTAAAAGCGTTGGCGATGGGCGAAATCAACACATTCGTTGGCTTCAACTTCATCGTTTCCAACCGTCTAGGCACCGATGGTTCTGGCGATCGCCAAGTCATCGCGTTTGCATCTGACGGCATCAAGCTTGCAGTTGGCAAAGAGCCAGCAGCTCGCATTGACGAACGCGCGGACAAATCTTATGCGACACAAGTGTACTACTGCCAGTCAGTAGGCGCGACACGCATGGAAGAAGCCAAAGTCGTTGAAATCGCTTGCGTTGAATAAGGAGACTAGAAAATGGCTACTGTATATTCAGCACAACGTACAAACTCACGCGCAACCCCAGCCGTGATGAACAAAGCAAATGAGCTTGGCGGTCGTATCCGCGTAGCTCATGGCACATACGCAGCATCTTCTCTAGCGTCTGGCGACGTTATTGAAATGTTTATTCTGCCAGACGGCGCACGTTTGTTGGAAGGCTCCTTGGCGCATGACGCTTTGGGTGCATCAACAACTTTGTCTGTAGGCTATGGCGCACACACCAATGCAGCGGGTACAGCAGTATCAGCATCAGCGGCAGCGTACAAAGCAGCAGCAGCGTCAACATCTGCGCAGAAGGTAGACATTCTTGCTACATTGGCTTTGGGTTCAGGCTCAGAAGTTGATGCAGACAACAATGGTATGCCTGTGACTGTAACAATGGGCGGTGCTGCTGGCACTGGTACTATTGAAGTCACAATCAAGTATGTTGTTGACTAAATAGATCGGGGCGGTTCGCCGCCCCTTTCTTTCATAGGGTGAGAGCAAATGCCAAGTACAGTTGATATTGCAAACTACGCGCTAAACAATTTGGGCGCGTCTAACATTTCCGCACTAAGCGAAAACAGCAAGGCTGCGCGGATTGTTAATCAAAGGTACGAAGCTGTGCGCGATGCAGTGTTTCGCGCCCATCCTTGGAATTGTTTGATCCAGCGGGTGCAGTTGGCGCAAGATGCGACAGCCCCAGCGTTTGGATATACATATCAATACACACTGCCAACCAACCCGTACTGCTTGCGAGTTTTAGAGTTTTCAAATGGCACGTTGTCTTATCCACAAGACAATATGACCAGCAATACAGGTGGCCCTGTTTACGTCATTGAGGGGCGCAAACTGCTGACAGACGAAGGCACAGCGCGTATTAAATACGTTGGCCGTGTGACAGATCCACAGCAGTATGACGCAAGTTTAGTTGAAGCATTGGCGGCTCGTTTGTCTGCTGAAATTTGCTACGCCATCACAGGCTCAACATCTATGGTCCAAATTCAAACGCAGCTATATGAAGCTAAGATTAATGAGGCTCGTTTCAACGATGCGACAGAAGGTGCAACGCAGCGCCTAGAGGCAAGCGACTTTATTGAAAGCAGGTTCTAATGGCACGTTCAGCACCCGCGTTTAGCTCGTTTACAGCAGGTGAGATCAGCCCACGGCTTGAGGGTCGCACCGATTTAGAAAAGTATCGGCAGGGTTTATCAGACCTTACGAATATGGTCGTCATGCCACATGGCGGTGTGCAACGTCGCCCAGGGACGCAGTTTATTTCATCGGTAAAAGATAGCGCAGTTAAAACGCGACTGCTCCCATTTCAATTTAAAGCTGGCGACACATACATTCTTGAGTTTGGCGATCAAAACATGCGCGTTATTCGGAATGATGAGCAAGTTTTAGATGCGACAGACAAGACAATTACAGGTGTTACGCAAGCAAACCCAGGCGTTATAACCAGTGCGTCACATGGTTTTAGCAACGGTGATGAAATTTATATTGACGCTATTGCTGGCATGACAGAGCTAAATGGGCGCAACTATCTTGTTGCAAACGTCACGACAAATACTTTTACAGTGCAAGATCTGTTTGGCAATAATATCGACACAACAGCATTTACGGCTTACACATCTGGCGGCACTGCCACAGAGATATACAATATTGCCACGCCATATGCGGCGGCTGATTTGTTTGATATCCGTTTTGTTCAGTCAGCGGACACAATGTATCTTGTGCATCCATCATACGACATTCGCACACTGACACGCACAGATCATAACGCTTGGTCTTTTGCAACGATGAGCATTACGGGATCGCCAAGTCCCGCATTAAGCGGGGCCGATGATCGCCCTAGTGTTGTTGCATTCTTTGAGCAGCGTCTTGTGTTTGCAAACACAAATAATAACCCGCAAACATTGTGGTTTAGCAAGAACGGCGATTATACAAACTTTACTGTTGGCACGGCTGACGATGATGCGTTGATCTACACGATTGCATCGAACCAATCTAACGCAATCCGTTTCTTGTCATCAACAGCGGTTTTAACCGTTGGCACGTCTGGCGGTGAATATGTTCTAACATCAACAAGCGATGGCCCCATTACTCCGACAACAACACTGATCCGAAAGTATTCGAATTATGGATCAGCAAAGATTACGCCTGTTCAAGTTGCAGATGTTACGTTGTTTGTGCAGCGTGGCAATCGTAAGATGCGGGAGTTTAAGTTTGTTGGGAATGTTAATGTTGGCGGTTATTCAGCCCCAGATATGACGATCCTTGCGGAACATATCACTAATGGTGGCATAGTTGATATGGCCTATCAGCAAGAGCCAGACAGTATTGTTTGGATTGTCCGAGATGACGGCACACTTGTCGGCATGACATATCGCCGCGAAGAAGAGGTGGTTGCGTGGCACAAGCATGTGATTGGCGGTGAGTTTAGCGGCGGCCAAGCTGTTGTGGAAAGCATTGCGACATTGCCGACAGACACAGGCGAAGATGAATTGTTTATGATTGTAAAGCGCACAATCAATAGCGTTACACGTCGTTACATTGAGAAGATGAATGTGTTTGATTTTGGTAGCGATACGACAACAGCATTTTTTGTGGACAGTGGATTGCAGTACAGCGGTGGCGCAACGACATCCCTTTTAGGGCTGTATCACCTTGAGGGTGAAACCTTGCAGGTTTTAGCCAACGGTGCTGCCCATCCAGACAAGGCAGTGGCAAGTGGCGGCGTTGGTCTGGACTTTTCGTCTACCACAGCGGCGGTGGGATATGGATACACAAGCAATATCCAGACGCTACGCATTGAAAGTGGATCTGTAGATGGGACAAGCCAAGGTAAGCCTAAGCGCATTCACGCAATCACTGTGCGGCTGTATCAGACTGTTGGTGTAGAAATAGGCAACGACAGCGGCGAAATAGACCGTATCCCATTCCGCGATAGCTCAATGGCGATGGACCAAGCTGTTCCGTTATTTACAGGAGACAAAGACATTGAGTTCGCGGGTGGATTTGATGACGATGATCGTGTATACATAAAACAGGATCAGGCGTTGCCCTTGACCGTTCTAGCGTTCTATCCACGCATGAATACGTTTGATAAGTGAGACTGAGCAATGTGTAACCCTTTAGCAGTTATATCCACAGGGATGCAGGTTGTCGGAGCTTTCCAACAGAAGAGCGCGGCTGACAAAGCTGCTGCTGCGGCACAAGCGGCTGGTGAGTTTAACGCCAAGATTATTGAGCGCGACATTGATTTGTTTGAACGTCAACGCGGAATTATGAATGCACAGTTTGCTGTAGAACAAGGACGTGCGCGTTCTCAGTTTGAAAGCCAAGTGCAAGGTACTGCCCGTGCTGGATTTGGCTATGCTGGCTTTGACATGACGCAGGGAACCCCAATGGATGTTCTCCGTGCAAACGCGCGTGAGTTTGATTACCAAACATCTGTGGATGAATTTAATAACGAAATTGCAAACATGCAGATTAATGATGCGCAAGAAGAAGCTCGTCTGAATGCTGAATTGTCTCGCATGGAAGGCGGTATGGCTGCTGCAACTGCAAGAGCGGAAGGTACTGCATCTATGATTTCTGGGCTTGGGAAAGCTGCTACGACTGCATATGAAACTGGTTTGATCGGTGGAAGCGAATGAAGATACCTGTATATACGGCTCAAGGCCAACTACAATCTACAACACCAGGTCGCCAAATTAGAGCGCGTAAGTCTGTGGATGCAGCGGTTCAGTCTGAAATGGCTAAAGCTGCGCCAGGTATGGCTTTGACCGAAGCAATCGGAAACTACGCAACAACACGTTACAAAATCCAAACGCAGAACAATCTTGACGAGGCTATGCTTGATGCTCAAGAAGCATTGCAAGAGCGTCGTCGTGAATTAGCTAAATCAGCTAATTATGGCAAAGTTTTGGATGGCGATGATCCTATTTGGGATAAAGAGACTGAACAGCTAAAGCGTGACCTGTTAAAGAAAGTTGGCGGTGATCGATATGCGTTACAGCAATTCAATAGCCGTTTCCGTCAGCTTGAGATGCAGAACCGATTTTCTTTGCGGGACAGCATTGACGCGCGAATTAAGATGGCGGCAAACCAAAACCGCAAGCGCAAGTTGGAGAACGCAGAGGATGCATTAGCTAACGGTACGGACCTTGCTGATATTACGTTTTCTTTAAAAGATATTGTTCAGGACAAAGAACGCCTTGCTAAGATTGGTGCTGGTAATCTTGATATTCTGACAGAGCAAGAGCGCCAACTTTTAAACAAAGGTGCTTACCGTGCATTAGAAAAAGCAGCAGAAGAAGCGCCAAATGGTGTGCAGTTTCTTGAAGATGTTCGTAAAGCATTGCGTGATGAAAAGACACTGACAGACGAAGGCGCAACTCTTATGTCGCCTGAAAAGCTGTACGTTTATGGTCTGCTCAAAATGCTTGATCCAAATGACCAAGCGCGGATTATGAAGTCTGTTGGCGGCGATCAAACATTTTTAGAAGGTCCAACTGCGGCTGAAAAGCTTGCCATGGAAAACCAAAAGGCAATCGCTGAACAGTTTTCAAAAAGTTATGCGGAAAGCATTGACGTGCGCATGGATGAAATTGCCAAGGGCAATGTGCAATCAGAAGATCAAATGTTGCAACTTCAAAGCAGCATTGAACAAATTCTGCCAAGCTTAGAACCTGCGGCAAGACAAGCTTTAACTGACCAATACAATGACCTTAATCAACTTAACAGTTTGCAAAAGGGCATAAGCCGTAGTGCTAACTTAAAAAATATAGACAGTTTAATTGCAAGTTATGAGAACGGAATACCTGGGCGTAATCTTTCTGGTAAGGACACTATCTTTGAGCAAAAGGCCTTAAAGCTTTTTACAGATTACAAAGAAGTATTGAAAGCACAACTGGCCCCAGATGGAGATGCTATTACTCTTGCTAAAAATACAAAGATGGATAATGTTCGCATTCAGCCATTAGACCTAACGCTTGATGGCGTAATTAATGATGCAGCAACATCTGCTCGTGAAGGCGGGATAACAGCAATTCAAAACCGCATCCAGCAAGGATTGAATATCCAAGCACTGAATGGCCTGGATTACACGCCATTTCTTTCTAAAGAAGAAAGCCAAAATGTTCTTGATGTCGTAACTGCAAATGGACTTCAAGGTGCTGCGTACCTAAAAACTTTACTTGGTTCTTTAGATAACAAAAGCAGTGCAGTGTTGTTGGAAAACTTACGCAGGTCAGGTTTGCCTTCTGAATACATTCAAGCAATGTACGTTGATGATCCTAAAGTCATGCAAGATATTATTGGGCTTATTGGGCGTTCAACTGATGATTTAAAAGCAGGGTTGCCGCAACAATCAACTACAGGTTCAACTGGTGTTTCTCAAGTTTTGCGTGACAGCGGCGATCTGCAAAAATATCGTGCAGCTTACCTTTCTGGTGGTGATGGTGCTGCTGCCGAGGAAATCTTTAATGAGCAATATCAAATGGCAGAGCGGCTTGCATATTCTTATCTGAAAGATGGCAAAGAAATTGACGCAGCAAAAGCAGTAAATCGTGCATTTAAGAATGTTTTCCAAGGCACTCCTATAGTTGGCCCTACATTCTCAGCTATTATTCCAACTGCATACAATCAGGCAGCAGTGACAAATTCGGCCAATGCCCTTATTTCGGAGCAAGCTTTACGGAAGTTTGACATTATTCCGCTAAGTGATCCGCGCTATGGTTACTATGAAAACATTGAAGTCAACATTGCATCTCTAGCCGATACTGCGGTTTGGCTTAACAATGGCACTGGCGACGGATTGCGTTTGCATTACAATTTAAATGGAACATATGTTCCAGTGCAGCTTAACAGCGAAACAAGCGAGAATAGGTATCTTGATGTTAAGTTTGACGTGTTGTCAAAACTTGATGCTAAAGCTGCAATTAATGCGCAGTTTGGATTAACACCGAAGTCACTTTCTCAATTTGCTACTGGCTTTAAGGGCATAGTGTCTAACCCGCGCACAGACGTTCCTGGTTCTGGAACCCAGAAACCAATGCAGCAACAGCCTGTTGAACCATCAGCAAAACCAGAAGCGGCCACTGAGCCACCCGTAAATCCAGAGCTTACAGACAAAGAACGGCTTACTGATGCGGCTAAACGTAAAGCGCAAGGATCGCTAGAACAAGCAGAGTTAATAGACAAAAAGGTCTACACTAAGCCTGAGCCATACAAAGATAAGGAAATATCTATAAAAGAAGATAACGCTATGAGAGCTGTATTTGAAAGGTTTATTCAGAAGAAGATAGATGAAGCCCAAGGTAAAGCTGTTAGTATTTCGGGCAAAGAGGTTGTTACATTCTTTGAGGATCTTGGATATAAGCTAAACCAACGTCAATTAGACAAATGGATGAATATTATTGCAATGTCAAACCCGCGGGGGAGAGAGGCGTTTATCAACGGATTAAAAACTGGCAGAACTGACGAAAACCTTTTGAGAGCTAACAGAGGTAAGAAATAAATGCGTCCACGTCCGTTACAAGAAGATAGTCCAATAATCCGAGCCACTGGTTATGCGGATCTTTCTGTCTCGGCTGGGACTGTATTTAGGCAAGCATTTCAAGCACCTGCTGCTAGCGGTCTTCTTGCGCAATCGTGGGAAACATCTGGAAGTATTTTTGAAAGTTTAACTGAGCAAGAGCGCGAAGTAGCTCGTGAAGCCCAGCGCATTATGACGCAACGGAAAAATGCACTTGAGGGGCAGCTTGATTATGAAACTGATCCCACAAAGCGTGAACAGCTTCTAGGCGAGGTTAGCAAGCTTTACGAAGATCAATCTGTCCAGCGTGACACAAAAATTCAAGAAATGGTTGAGGATGGCAGATTGTTATCTGTCGAAGCTTTGACAGAAGAGTTTGGCGATCTTTTGAAATTTGATATGCCAATGACGCGAGACAAGGCGAAACTGCTTTATAAAAACAAGCAAGAAAGCCGTGTGCGCGATGCAATTATTAATAAAGGCTTGGATGGCATTTCTGGGTATGGCGCGTTAATTGGCGGGTCATTATTGTCTGCTGCGGTTGATCCGATTGAATTAGCGGCTGCGTTTATCCCTGTTGTGGGGCAAGCTGGACGTGCGGCTGCTGTTGCGCGTTTTGGGCGTGTTGGTGGGGCTGCACTTGTTGGCACAGCAGAAGGCTTTGTAGGTTCCTTGCTGACCGAGCCTTTATATTATGGCTTATCAAGGCACGAACAGCTTGATTACAGCATGAATGAAGCACTGTTAAACATTGGTGTTGGCACTCTTCTTGGCAGCGGCATTGGCACTGTTCGTGGCATGTTTGATGTAAGAAGACCAAACTACAAAGAGATTGTGCAAGACTTAGATATAGCAGATGACATTTTGCCAGAGCCTATTCGCGTCAGTGAGGCAGAAGCTTTTAAAATGGCTGACACTGCTAAGAAAAACATTTTGCGTGATTATAATGTTCTTGGTGGTCACAATGTTGCAAACACTGTTTTGCGTCAGTTTGTTGCAGATCGTGCGATTGATGTTAATCCCGTCATGCCAAAAACAATGCCAAAACCTATGGATATAGGGCAGTTTGTGCGTGAAGCTGGCGGTATTAATGACTTAGACCCTACATTTCGTGGGGAGCTAAAAAGCTTTGATGTCAAAGGCGTTCGTGGCTATTACAATAGTAAAGGCAGTTATGTAAACAGAATTAGCAATCCAGATGGCGCAAGCTTAGACGAAATGGCTGATATTGCTTATCAGCGCGGTTATTTAACAAATCGAGACCCGAATGAGCTTGTAGAAAAATTGCGCGACACATCATCTGGTCGGTATCATTTTGCTGCACAAGATCAGCAGATGGCAGAAGATTGGCGTGCTAGTATTAAGGCACAAGATGATTTTGAAGCTGAAGTGGCGCATAGAGACAACATTCGTCAGCACGTAGAAGAAATGATGGGCCGCAAAGTATCTGACGAAGAAGTCGCAATTATTTCTGATCGCATGGCGCGTACTGGTGATGATATTGAGACTGCCGCTTATGATGTTCAGATTAAGCTTTATGACGCAGAGGCCGAACACATTGCTCGTTACATGGGTGATCCACGCAATGAGAGCGGCGCAGATGTTGATGCGGCAGAGCAATTTGATATTGCCGTTGCAGGAATAAGTGATGAGTTTGATTTTGATGCTGAGTTGCAGCAAAACGATGCAATTCTGCGCCAATATCAAGATGCTGGTGAGCTAACAAAAGATGACATAAAAGCTATTGCTGAATTGCAGCAAGTCGAAGAAACTATGGACGCATATATTGAACTTGTTCAAGCTGCGGCAATTTGTACTGCGAGGGCATAATGGCAAACTGTTTACAATTAATTGATGATGCAAACAAAGGCCGCTTGGATGATGCAACCCTTGAGCAGATCATTGAGGATTTGCAGTCTGTCAAAACCAAACGCAAAGCTGAAAGCGGTTTAAAGACAGTAGAGGAGCAAATCTTTGAGCGCGGTGCATATCTTGTTAAAGAAGCCGAACTTGCAAAAAAGATTGAGCGTCGCAATCGTTACAAGAATATTCTTGTTGAAAAAAGAATTATGGATTTGGCAGACAAAGCAGATGCTATGGTTGACAATCCATCGCTTGCTTTGGAGGCGCTGCTTGTTGGCGTTAATGCGCCATTTGAAGGGGCGCAACGTTCTGTTGACAGTTTAATGAATGCACTGGGCGGTCAATACTTTGGCGGTCTTGTTGCTGATTTGCGTAAGTCAGACATGCTTACTCGGTTTAACACAATGAGCGGAGACTTTGAGCGAGAAGTTTCCCGCGCATTAAGCAACCTAAACAAAAAGACACCAGATCCTAGCTTAAAAGTAAGCCCAGAAGCGCAGCAAATTGCAAAGATCATGCACAAGTATCAACGCGCTGCATTGCTTAGGGAAAACAAAGCGGGTGCATATATTCGGTTAAAAGAGGGCCGTGTTGTCCGTACAAGTCATGATACTCGCAGAATTGTTGAAGCTGGCAAAGATGAATGGGTCAGTTATATGATTGCGAATGACCGCCTTGATTGGTCTAAAACAGCCAATGGAGATTTTCTTGATGCGGATATAGCAGCTCGCACTGCATTTTTAGAAAGATCATACGAAGCAATTACAACAGGTGTTCGTATTTCTACCGACAGAACGGAAGTTGGTCGGGCATTTACTGGTCCAAAGAACATTGCAAAGTCACGCAGCGAAAGTGCTGTGTTTACATTTAAGGATGCTGATACATGGTACGACTATGATCAAGCATTTGGAAAAGCATCTTTGCGCGAAAGCTTTGTGCAGGATTTGCAAGCATCAATGCGTTCGATTGCACTGATGGAGCAGCTTGGCACTAACCCAGAGGCCATGTTTGAAAAGGTGCAAAAACGGTTGTTGGAAAAGCACCGTAGCAACCCAGAGAAAGTTAAGCAATTACGCCGCGAGGGATCGTTGCTAAACTTTGAAGCAATGATGGCCGAAGTTACTGGCGATATTAACATTGGTTCTCACACGCCTCTTGCAAGATTTATGCATGGGTATCGTGCTTGGCAGACAATGGCTAAACTTGGCGCTGCATTTATAGCTGCGTTTAGTGATGTTGGCTTTATGGCATCTAACCGCATTTATCAGGGCCGTAGTTTGATGGATGCTTGGGGAGATAGCTTTTCTGCTGTCTTTAAGGGCATGAACTCTGGCGAAATGCGAGAGTTTGCGGATCGATTGGGTGTTGGCTTTGAAACTCAGATCGGCGATTTTATGTCTAGGTTTAATGCGTCGGATGACATTCCTGGCCGCACATCTAAATACATGAACACATTCTTTAAGCTAAACCTGCTTGCACCGTGGACCGAAGCCAACAAGCGCGGCGTGACGTTAATGATTGCAAATGATTTGGCGCGTGAAGCTGGTAAGCGGTTTGATGAATTACCACAAGATTTTAGAAGATTGTTGGGCATCTATGACATTGATGACGTTAAGTGGGAAGCTGTCCGCAAGGGTGTAAAAGAAGGTCCAGATGGTCGGCAGTATGTTGTTCCAGGCGAAATACCTGACGAAAGTGTACGGGAAAACGTATTTAATCTACTGACAAACGAAGCTGAATTTTCAGTCCCATCCCCAGGCGCGCGGGAACGGGCAATCTTGCGGCAGGGTTATCGTCCAGGCACGGCGGCTGGCGAAGCAATTCGATTTGTTGGGCAGTTTAAAGCCTTTGGCGTTCTTGGCTTAACAAAGAACGTCGGTCGTCAAATGTATGGCACTGGCGCTAAAAACATGCGCGAAGCTTTTGGCCGTGGGCTTGGCGGCAACATTGGTTTAATCAACACAATCGTTGGCACAACTGTTCTTGGCTACATGGTTATGCAAGCCAAAGAGGTGATGAAAGGTCGTGAGCCACGTCCACCATCATTTGAAACATTTATGGCGGCAGCATTGCAAGGCGGCGGCTTGGGTATCTATGGCGACTTTTTGTTTGGCCAAGCCAATCGCTTTGGCGGCGGGACGTTAGAAACTTTGGCTGGCCCTGGGATTGGTACAGCAGCCGAGGCTATTGATTTGCTCCAACGCGCCCGTTTTGCATTGGCAACTGGCGATGATGATGTTCGAGGTGATATGGTTCGTTTCTTAAAAAGCAACACGCCATTTGCAAATTTGTTCTATACTCAACGGGCAATGGACTATATGGTTTGGTATCAACTGCAAGAAACAATCAATCCTGGTTACGTTAGCCGCATGGAACAGCGGATAAAGAGAGAAAACAATCAAGAGTTTTTCATCCCACCATCTAGCATTGTTGCAACAGGTGGTGGCTTTAGATGACTGTTCAAAGAGCAATCTTTGTGGTAAAACACTCTTAGCAGAGGATTTAATATGACAGTAAGCAGCAGCACAAGCAAAGTCAGCTACAACGGTGATGGCAGCACCACCGTCTTTGCGTACACATTCAAGACGTTTGATGAAGATGATTTGACCGTTGTGCTGCGTAGCTCAACTGGCACTGAAACAACGCAGACAATAACAACGCACTACACTGTGAGTGGTGTTGGTAATGCTGGCGGCGGGAACGTCACAATGCTAACAGCCCCAGCAGCGGGTGAGACGCTGACAATCCTGCGTGAGCAGCCATTGACGCAAGGTTTGGATTTGG
>Ga0208795_1000652_pt1 | contig 16704 bp, 26 predicted proteins | sample CB_VirMetaG_6_FD_184541 | JGI IMG/M metagenome (GOLD analysis project Ga0208795, IMG submission 184541) | Freshwater to marine saline gradient viral communities from Chesapeake Bay - CB_1508_2 Viral MetaG (SPAdes) (version 4) | ecosystem: Environmental > Aquatic > Marine > Coastal | place: USA... | reverse complement strand
AACGCCAGCACGTAGGCCCGTGCGAGCTGGTATTCAAATTCAATCCTGAGTGGCTCACTATCCTGCCGCGAGCGAGTCACCACGAAAACACGCTTTGTCGTCCGATACATGCTCTCCGTCCTAAAAATGGCCGCCTCTACAGCAGGCGGCAAGCGGCTGGCGACGATCGCCAGAATGCAGATTAGCGAAGTCTGATCGACCGCTCGCGAAGTTCAAGCCAGATCAGTAAAATTGATCCACGCGCGATCAGTGCCACAAGATATAGTGCTTCAGCGTCGCCCGAAGAACCGCTGCCATGTGATGAGCAGATCAACTGGCGTAATGGCGACAGCGATCAGGAGCGATATGAAGCTGCTCACGTTAATCGCCCCTTGCCACACGTCTGACAGCGGAACGGCCTGAACGGCAGCCAGAAGACTCGATATGGAATCCAGACGAACAGAAACAGTCCTGCCGTAAAAATCGTGAGCATGATCCCTGCTGCAATGCTCATCTGATGCTTCGCGTGAAGCGTCTTGTGACCGCAGTTCACGCAGTGCCGTGATACCTGAACAACGCTCATAGTCAGCCCTTTCGTGATTGACGCTTTGCCTTTCGTGCTGCTGCTGCGAATGGTGACGGAAGGCCGCTTTCTGCTGTGTCGACCTCAATCCTGACGTCGTTGACGATCTTGATCACGGCGGCCTGCACCTGCCTGAGGTACGTCCCTCTCAATGAGTCCGCATGTATCCACGCTGTTTTCAGCTCTGAATCCTGCATCGCCAAAGCTGCACCGCGTAGCCTCGCCGCCTCAATTTCGAGCGTGCTCGCGAGTTCAATCAGGTCATCTGCAGTGTGCGGTTGGCGTGCCATGCTTCGATCATGAATCTTTTTTGAGATTCCGCAAGTCGTATTTTGATTTAGCTTTACGATTGTTTTTGAATCGCTTTTGTCGGCAGTTTTTACAAACTCTGCTTGACTGGTTTTTGGCGGTCGCTAATCTCCGCCCCGTCAGACGCAACTGACGCGAACGCAACAGACAAGGAAACAACATGACGAAGCTCAACACAGGCAATGGCGAATCGCTGGTCTGCGGAGTTGTCCGAAATAACGACGGAACTTTCACCGCACTGACATACACTTGCAGCCAAACATTCAAGACGCAGCGAGGTGCTACCGCATGGCTCGCTCGAAAAGGTTTCGACACGAACGGTAATCGACTCCACAAGTAACGAGGGAACGAACATGGCCTACAGACGCAACATCTCAGCCGCAGAGCTGCGGCGGCTGGCCGGCGAGTTTGACGAACTTCGCCACGAACTGGACGAGGTCGCTACGGAACTTGGCGACGGCACTGTCGATCTGATGCTCAGCACTGCTCGCCGGGCGATTGACACAGCGAAACGGCACATTGTGCGTGCGACGATCGATGCACGAACGCAGCTCAGACTGAAGACTGCTTGAACTTATCGCCCAACTGTAGGGCTACTCGCGTTAGCACGACGCCAACGCACTAGACCTGCCGGTTTCTTGACCGGGGACCGGCAGGCTCTTTCTTCTCTCCCCGGTCAGCCCGGTCAGTGCCGGCAACATTGGATGCCCGCACTAAAGCCATCGGAAAGGCTCACGCTATGGGTACGCCTACACCCACACCGTGCGAGTCGATCGCACTGCCTGAGAATCTCGTTCGCTCACTCAAAAAAGTGAACCGCCAGAACAGGCGATTCCGCCAACTGCTCGCCGAACTCAATCGGTTCGTCGACGCCGTTGCAGCTCTCGCCCCTGACGTTGCCGAACGAGCTGCTGCCGCTATCGAGTAGCGATTTCGTCCCGCTGCCTGCCGTAGTGGTTTCCGGCAGACAGCCCGCTTGCCCGGTGGCATGTGTCGCCGGGCTTTTCTCCCTGCCAATAACTGCGAGGAAGGTGCGTAGATGCCTCAAGTAACACTCGACACGAAAGCCGTTCTGATCGATCGACTGTATCGCATCTGTGAGGATGCACCGAATCCGCTGCCGCAATACTCAGATCGGGATGCCGAGCTGCTCAACTCCGCATTTAATGCGATCCTCGACCTGATCGAACCATATGCGAGCCAGCGATGACGCAGCCAATCAATCGCGACCAGCTCTACACATACGGCGAGGTTCGCAAGCTGCTCGGAGTCTCCGAGAACTGGATCTACTGCCGCCGCAAAGAAGGGCTCCCTGTCGTCAGCGTTGCGGGCCGAGTGTGGATCGAAGGCTCTGACCTGCTCAACTTCATGAGATCAAGGAAGGTAACAACATGACGGCTCACGAACGCCGCACTGAACTGGCCAGCATTCTGGATACTAGGATGCGTCGCCACCATCTGACCACGCACGGAGTCGCCGAACTCACACGAGACCTACTACTCGCCGATATCTGTTCCGACACAGAACCGCCAGAGTGGACAGGCCGCTACGTCGAAGCTGTTCTCGACACAACCCGCGACGGTGCAGCACTTATGATCGACGCCATCGACACATATGAGGGCATTCCTGAGCCGCTGGCTGGTACCGAGTCGCTCCCCGGAAGCGAAGAACGCATCGCCGAGTACGCCGCCCGATTCGAGCGTGGTGAATCTGTGTTTTCACATCTCGACGCAACCGTCGCACTGTAAGGAGTTAATCAAGCATGTTGCCAGACAAGCTCAACGAGACTCTGGCGAGCCATAGACAGTGGCTTGCCAATGGCGGCGGAATACGTGCCGACCTGAGTGGTGCCAACCTGCGTGGTGCCGACCTGAGTGGTGCCAACCTGCGTGGTGCCGACCTGCGTGGTGCCATCCTGAGTGATGCCAACCTGAGTGGTGCCAACCTGCGTGGTGCCATCCTTCCTCACGTTCAAATCCCATCCGGAGACTTGATCGTCTTCAAGAAGCTCAATGGCGGACACATCGCGACGCTTCGCATTGCATCTCACGTAAAGCGGACTGCGAGCCTGGTTGGCCGCAAGTGTCGTGCTGAATCCGCAGAGGTGATGGCAATTACGCCGCATGTGCAATCATGCGAGTCAGAGCGTGGTGCGACGTACACAGTTGGAGAACACGTATACCCTGATTGCTACGACGACGACATTCGCGTCGAATGCACTCATGGGATTCACTTTTTCCTGACTCTCGAAGAAGCAATGGAGTGGTAACTAATGAGGATCAACAGCAAACAGCTAACCGCAGCACTCAGCGTTGTGGCTGGCGTGTGCCCGTCGCACTCGCCGAACGAGACTCTCAAGTTTGTCAGATTGACCAGAACTGAAGGCGACAGGCTGACGATTTACGCAACAAATCAAGAGACTGCAATTACGCACGTTGTTGCCGTCGAGCCAGGGCCGCCGATCAACGTGCTCGTTCGCCCTGATCGGCTGACAGCAATGCTGCGAGGACTCGACGAAGACGTCACGCTCGACCAGAACGGAGACACGCTGATTCTTGTCGCTGGCGGCATGACGACCGAGCTTGAGGCTCCGCCGGCTACCGCATTGCCTGACTTCTCAGCAGTCGACAGCGGCAGGCCGTACACGATCGACGCATCCGATCTGCGGCGAGCATTGCGAATCTGTCAGGCCGCTGCCGAACATGTGCCGCAGGCTGTGCGACCGTTGCACGGCGTCTGCATCGAAACGGGCGACGTGATCCACTGCGTTGCGACCGACGCCAAGAAGATGGCCGTCGTGCCGATTCCGTACGAACGCGACGGCGAGATCGATGGCGACTGCCGCGAAGTCGTCCCGCTGCCGGCGGTCAAGCTGATCGCGAACTCGCTGCCTGAAACCGGCACCGTGGGAATCTCTTTCTGGCTACAGGGCGGCGTCAGCGTCGTCAGCGAACACACGACAGTTCACACGCGAACGCTGGCCGGCAACTTCCCGAAGTGGCAGACAATCGTCGAATCGTCCGCCGCAGTCCATCAACTCTCGCTGCCGATTGAGCCGTTCCTGTCGAGCGTTCAGCGAGTTGCAGTCACGACCAGCGTTGATCGGCAAGCGATCAGCGTCGACTTTAACGCGAGCGGCATCGACCTGAAGACGCAGGCCGCTGATGTTGGCAAGACAACCTGCCACCTTGACGCTCCAGCCCCTGAGCTGGACTGCGTTATCACGCTGAACTCTCAGTACCTGACTGACGCACTGCGAGCACTCGGAAAGGATTCCGAAGTGCAAATCTATTACGCGGATGCGGACAAGCCGTTCGAGCTGCATCTCGACGATGACTCATTCTTCCTCGTCATGCCTTTGGAGAGCTGAGGTGCACGGTGGCACATTACGAAAGCGTGCTCGGTATCCCGTGGGAATCAAGTAAGTCGGACGCGAAAACTGACTGCTACTTCACCTATGTCTGCCAGCAAGTACGGAGTTCGCTGGCCGATCCCGAAGGGCCTCACGGGCTATCGCACAACGATATTGATGACTGCCTGCAGGTCGTATTCCTGCACTGCAACCGCTGCCTGAAGTATTTCGATCCATCGAAATCGAAGATCAGCACATTCATGACGCGGATGATCAAACAGGGAGTTCACCAGTACCTGAAGTCGTACTACGGCGGCGAGCAGTTCATCCCCTTCAGCGAAGCCGAACAGAACTCGCCGCACGACTTCGCAATGTCAACAGCCTACGAGTCGACGGCGGTGACGGATGGCAACCGAATCGCGTTAGTAGACGCGAAGGCGAAGACGAGAGTGCTCAGTAAGTATGAGCGTCTCAATCCCGCAAGTATGCACGATACGGAAGACGACGATGGAACTGACACAACCACTGACGAGTAAGACGCTGCGGATGTTTCGGAAATGCCCGCAGCTATTCCATCGGCACCAGAGCGGACTGCTGCCTCACTCTGAGCCGAAGGCGTACCTGATCGAAAACGCGACGCGGTATCTGATTCTGAAAGGCCGCGAAGCGTTCGATGCGAAGTATGTCATCGGTGGCGACAGGCCGATCAATCCCAAGACTGGCAAGCCGTTTGGCACTGAGACGAAAGCCTATGCTGAGTGGCGAGCTACCGTTGAGCAGGAGATTCTCACGGAAGAGGAAGGACTCGATGTCATCAACATGGCCGCCAGTGTTCACGCTCACGATACGGCAGCCGAGCTGCTGTCAGGCGGTGAAGCGTTTAAGCACATCGAAGGCGAGGTGCATGGGCTGCCGGCTACCGCCTTGATCCACTGGCTGAGCTGGCGAGGCGAGATCGTTGAGATTGACATCATCAACGACCTTGAGCGATTTCAGCAACAGGCCATCGACGGCGACTACGCACACCGTCTGGAGTTTCAGGAGCGTCTACTGTATGGCCGCAACAACTCGGACGGGCTTTACCTGATCGCCGTCGAACGCAAGGAACCATACCGCTGCGGAGTGTGGGAGATCGGTATGCACTCCGCTGCCGACGCATCTGGAGACAATCACGACGCTTGCGAGTGTATCAAAGACTCGCTGAATTCCAATAACTGGCCAACCTACTACGAAAGCGTGAGGACAATCTAATCATGACAGCAGAAGACATTGTGCGAGTTGAGATCGACTTCCACTTGCACGCGTGCGACCAGCTGCGGGGAGTCACGATCGACTATCTGACGTGCCAGCATCGGCTCAACGAGTGGCAGGAGCATTTTAACAACGCCTGCGAAAACGTGCGGTCGCTGATCAATCCGGGCGACTACCGAATTACGCTGATTGACAACCGCGTTTTCGCCATCGCAATGGATCAGGATGGCGAAATCAGCATCAACGAACTCGTGAATCGAAGGAGTGTGAATTGAGCCTTGCAAACATCCAGAAAGGCAAACAGCCGAAGCCGCGACGCATCATGATCTACGGCGTCCACGGCATCGGCAAGAGTACGTTCGGTGCAATGGCTCCGTCGCCGATCTTTGTCCCGACTGAAGACGGCATTAGCGACATTGACGTCGACTCGTTCCCGCTCGCTGAAACGTATGAAGCGTTTCTGGCGAACCTTCGCACACTGGCGACTGAAGATCACGATTATCAGACGGTGGTGATCGACTCCGCCGACTGGCTTGAACGGCTGATCTGGGCTGATGTTTGCAGTCAGCACAAGGTCAAGAACATCGAAGACATCGGATACGCGAAGGGGTATGCGTTCGCATTAAGTCAGTGGGGCGAGGTGCTTGCGGCACTCAACTACCTACGCAACGCAAAGAGTATGGCAGTCGTTCTGATTGCACATGCCTTGATCGAGAAGTTCGACAATCCAGAGACCGAGTCGTATGACCGCTACTCGCCTAAGCTGCACAAGAAGGCATCTGGCGTCGTGCAGGAATGGTGCGACGAGGTTCTCTTTGCGAACTATCAGACCTTCACACGCAGTGAAGATCAGGGGTTCGGCAAGGATCGCAACATTGCGACAGGAAGCGGCGAGCGAATCCTGCGATGCTCTGAGCGACCTGCTCACGTCGCTAAAAATCGGTGCGGGCTTCCCGACGAAATCGCTCTCGATTGGCGAGAGTATGCACGTTACGCATTCAAGCAAGGAGATGCGGCCTAATGGTGGCAATTAACGACGGCGGCAATAACGGATTCGATGCGACTGCGGTTGAACCGCAGAAGGCATTCGAGCCACTGCCAGCCGGTGATTATCTGTGCGTGATTACCAACAGTGAGATGAAGCCGACGAAGAAGGGCGATGGTCAGTATCTGGAAGTGCAACTGGAAGTGCTCGACGGTCCACACAAGGGCCGCCGACTGTTCGACCGGTTCAATCTCCAGAATCCAAATCCGCAGGCAGTGGAGATCGCACGGCGACAGTTCAGCGGACTCTGCCACGCTGTCAATGTCATGCGTGTTCAGGATTCGTGTCAGCTTCACAACATCCCCTGCGTCGTGCAGGTGAAGTGCAAGAAACGAGACGACAACGGCGAGTGGTCGAACGAAGTCGGCGGCTACAAGGCGAAGTCGACTACCCCAGCGGCGACGGCTCCGGCAGCCGGGGGAGCTGCCCCGTGGGCTCGCTAAGCCGGCAGAAGGGCAAACGCGGAGAGCGTGAAGCAGCCGCAGAACTGAAGCGAGTTCTCGGCTGCACCGCTCGACGCGGGCAACAGTTCAGCGGCGGCAGCGAGTCACCTGACGTTGTAACGAATCTGCCGGGTGTGCACTTTGAGGTTAAGAGGGTTGAGAAGCTCAATCTTCAATGTGCGATGGATCAGGCGGTGCGTGACGCTGTTCGCGACGTGCCTGTCGTCCTGCATCGCAGGAACGGTGCGAAGTGGTTCGTGAGCGTCTACCTCGACGATCTGCCTGAGTTGGTGGATCGCATTAGTGAGTTCAGGCAGAAAGGTGGTGTGTGATGCCGAAGATTCTTGACGTATGGCAAGATGAAGACTCCACACAATTTGCGATCCATAGTTCTGTAAGCAAAGTGGAGTTCGACATCTCCGGAGCTTCGTTCTTTTGTACTCAGCAGGACGCACGCGAGATCGGCGAGCGGCTGATTCAGAAGGCCGATGAGCTTGAGGCAAAGCAGTAACGACGCACTAACGCAACGGAGTGCATCCAGTGGAGCTGAGGTACTACCAGCAGGACGCGATCACGGCGGCCTATTCACATCTCAGGACTCGCGACGACAACCCCGTCATCGTGATTCCGACCGGTGGCGGAAAAACTCCCGTCATTGCCACCATCTGCCGTGATGCTGTCCAGCAATGGGGCGGGCGAGTTCTGATACTTGCTCACGTCAAGGAGCTGCTTGAGCAGGCTCACGACAAGCTGCAGACGGTCTGCCCTGATATTGAGGTTGGCCTCTACTCCGCTGGGCTCCGTTCACGTCAGACGAAACAGCCGGTCATCGTGGCCGGTATCCAGTCTGTCTACAAGCGAGCTGATCAACTCGGCAAGTTCGACCTGATCCTGATCGACGAAGCACATCTGATTCCGCTCGACGGCGACGGCATGTATCGGCAGTTTCTCGCCGATATGCAGGTCATCAACCCGCATGTTCGATGCATCGGATTGACGGCCACTCCGTACCGGCTGAAGGATGGCCTGATCTGCGATCCGGAGCACTTCCTGAATCATATCTGCTACGAGGTCGGTGTCCGTGAGCTGATCCATCAAGGCTTCCTTTGCCCGCTGAAAGGCAAAGGCGGCGTCGCCAAAGCGGACTTGTCTAACGTGCATGTTCGCGGCGGCGAGTGGGTGGCTGACGAGCTTGAGGACGCATTCAACGCGGACGAGGTCGTCGTTGCTGCCTGTCGTGAGATCGCGGAACTGTGCCACGATCGCAGGTCAATCCTGATCTTCACCTGCGGAGTCGCTCACGGGCAGAACGTGGCTTACACACTATCTCAGATCACCGGAGAGGAGTGCGGTTTTCTATGCGGCGACACATCCGATGCGGAGCGTGCGGATCTGCTTTCACAATTCAAGGCAGGTCAGCTTCGATGGCTGGTCAACGTCAACGTACTGACTACAGGGTTCGATGCCCCGAATGTCGATGCTGTGGCATTGCTCCGGTCAACGCTCAGTCCGGGCCTGTATTATCAGATGGTCGGTCGCGGCTTCCGGTTGTCATGCGACAAATCTGACTGCCTTGTACTCGACTACGGCGACAACGTCACGCGGCACGGGCCTGTCGATGAGATTCGCGTAGACAATAACCGCAAAGGCAACGCCAGCAAGGGCGAGGCTCCCGCGAAAGAGTGCCCGGTGTGCCATGAGTTGATCGCGTGCGGATATTCGATCTGCCCTGAGTGCGGCTATGAATTCACAAGCAGCGAAGCTCGGCACGAACACACGGCGTCGAATACTGGTGTGCTGTCCGAGCAGTTTGAGGATGAGTCGGTCGAGGTCATCGACGTCTCGTACTCGGAGCACACTAAACGCGGTGCCGACGAAGGCACGCCGAAGACGCTTCGTGTCGATTATCAGATCGGCATCGGCGAGCGAGTCAGCGAGTGGGTGTGTGTTGAACACGCTGGCTGGCCGCGACAGAAGGCTGAGCAGTGGTGGGCTAAGCGGTCTCTGACGCCATGTCCTGATACTGCTGCTGAAGCTGTGCAGTGGAGTGGGTGCCTCGCCATGCCGGACGTGATCACAGTCCGCAGATGGCCGGGTAAGCAGTGGCCTGAGATTGTGTCAGCGGAGATCACGCAACCACTGACCGAACTTGACGAGCTGACGGCGGTCAGCATGGCCGAAGAGGATTTACCGTTTTGACCAGCATGAAAAAAGACGACCTGCTGAGGCTGCTTGGTGAGATTATCAAGCGAACAAAGACTGAGGACAAGCAGGAGATTGTGAGATTTCTTAATGAGCCTCAGGGTATGGACTACTGCGGCAAACACTCAGCGTACGACTGGTTCCTGATTCTTAAAGAAAGGCTCAACCCATGACGCTCAACCAGCTTGATCCAAAACAGGCAGATGGCTGGATCGAAACATACTGCCGCACGCAATTCTGGCCACTGACTGCTGAAGGGCATGTTTACCTGAACGACATCGCCCATCATCTCGCCTTGCGAAATCGGTTCAGTGGGGCAACGGACAAGCCGTACAGCGTAGCTCAGCACAGCGTACTTGTTGCCCGCGTGCTGGAGCCGTACGGCAGGGACGTGCAGCTTCAGGGCTTGCTGCATGATGCAGCGGAAGCGTATCTGCCAGATATTCCGCGACCGATCAAGCAGGACGTCTATCTGTGGTGCAATGGCACCATGAAAGAGTTCAGCGAGGTCGAAGATGCGATCATGCAGCGAGTGTGTGAATACGCAGGCTGCGACTGGCCACCGCATTCGGCTGTTAAGGAAGCAGACAACCGAGTCTGTGCGACAGAGCGACGCGACCTGATGCAGAGTGGCCATGATTGGGGGATTATGGATGAGATTGAGCCATACTCATTCAGGATCAATCCGTGGAAGTGGTCGAAGGCTGAGCTGAAGTTTATCCAGGTGTTTGAGGAGCTGCTGTGATGCATTATCACGAATTCATTGCCAGCAAGCAGCTTGCTGATCAGCCGTCAGGGTTTGAACCCGGCGAACTGAATCCGCGACTGTTCGACTGGCAGAAAGATGTAGTCCGCTGGGCGTGTATGCGTGGCCGCTTTGGCGGGTATGAGGACTGCGGACTCGGCAAGAGCTTTCAACAACTCGAATCAGCCCGTCTGATTCATGAGCACACGGCCAAGCCTGTCATCATCTTCGCACCGCTCGCGGTTGCCGAGCAAACGAAACGTGAGGCAGCGAAGTTCGGCATTGAATGCGACGTCACTGTCTGTAAGCAGGCATCAGACGTGAGGCCGGGCATCAATGTCGCCAACTACGAACGACTCCACAAGTTTGATCCGTCAACATTCGGCGGTGTCATCCTCGACGAAGGGAGTATCTTAAAGAGTCTCGACGGTAAGACACGCAACGCACTGCTGACAAACTGGATCAGCGTACCTTACCGGCAGAGCTGGTCGGCAACTCCTGCACCGAATGACTTCATGGAAATCGGCAACCAGGCTGCGTTCCTCGGAGTCATGAAACGCAGCGAGATGCTGGCAACTTTCTTTGTTCATGACGGCGGCGACACAAGTAAATGGCGACTCAAGGGCCATGCTCGTGATGCGTTCTGGCGATGGATGGCGAGCTGGTGCGTCATGCTGCGTCGCCCGTCTGATCTCGGATACCCAGACGACGGCTACAACCTGCCGCCGATTGAGTACCGACATCACATCGTTGAGTCGGAAGCGACTAACGGGCATCTGTTCCATGCGTCAGGCGGATCGCTGGCCGATCGTAGAGCTGCTCGCAAAGACAGCCTGAGCGACCGAATCGACGTTGCGGCGGATCTTGCGGCTACAGAAACGCCATGCGTCGTCTGGTGCAACCTCAACGACGAAGGCACTGAGCTGGCGAAGACGATTCCTGATGCGGTCGAAGTCGCAGGCCGGCATTCGATCGACCAGAAGGAAGAGATTCTGTCTGCGTTCTGTCAGGGGCAGATTCGGTGTCTGGTCACAAAGCCGAAGATCGGCGGGCATGGACTGAACTGGCAGCACTGTCCGCACACGATCGTCTTTCCGACTGACTCGTTTGAGCAGTGGTATCAGATGATTCGCCGCTTCTGGCGATTCGGCCAAGCGTCGACGGTTGTTGTTGATACCGTCGCGTCGCAGGCCGAAGACGCTGTCATCCAGAACCTGCAACGCAAAGAATCGGAAGCTCGGCAGATGTTCGACGGCATCGCCAGTGCAATGAGCGAGCTTTCACGCGAGGCAATCCGCTCGACAGTTCGCACTCACTCACAGTACCTGCCACAAGAGAAGATGGAGATTCCAGCATGGATGGGCGTGTAATTGATCAGTCAGCCGGTGAGAACTGGCAACTATACAATGGAGATTGCGTTGAAGTCGTCGGCGGACTTCCTGACGAATCTGTCGGCTTCGCAGTGTTCTCGCCACCGTTCGCGTCGCTGTATACCTACAGCAACTCTGAACGGGATATGGGCAACTGCAGTTCATACGATGAGTTCTGGCATCAGTTCCAATTCCTGATCAAAGAACTCTACCGAGTCACGAAGCCGGGCCGACTTGTCAGCGTCCACTGCATGAACCTGCCGACGACGAAGTCGCACCACGGACACATCGGCATTCAGGACTTTCGCGGAGACATTATTCGCGAGTTTGAAGAGAGCCTGTTCATCTACCACAGCGAAGTCTGCATCTGGAAAGATCCAGTCACAGCGATGCAGCGAACGAAGGCACTCGGACTGCTCCACAAGCAGATCGTCAAAGACTCCTGCATGAGCAGGCAGGGCATCCCTGATTACGTCTGCACGTTTCGCAAGCCGGGCGAGAATCTGGAGCCGGTCGCTGGCGAGTTCGATCACTTCGCTGGCGATCATTCGACGTTCCGCAGCGAGGGGCGTTTTTCAATCGACGTGTGGCAGCGTTACGCCTCGCCAGTGTGGATGGATATCAATCCATCAAACACGTTGCAGTATACGACTGCACGCGATGAGGAAGACGAGCGGCACATCTGCCCGCTGCAGCTGGACGTCATCGAGCGTTGTCTGCAACTGTGGAGCAATCCCGGCGACGTTGTTCTTAGTCCATTCGCAGGCATCGGCAGCGAGGGTTATGTAAGCGTAACACAGGGCCGGCGATTCGTAGGCGTTGAGCTGAAGCCGTCCTATTACCGGATTGCCGCTCAGAACCTCGCACGGGCTGAGATGGAATGCAAGCAGAGGAGTCTTTTTTGAGCACGGAAGCAACACTACTCGACTTCGCAACGTCAGAACGCGAACGCGGCATTGTGTCGCAGCTCGACACGAAGAGCATCGCCGCAATCGCTCGCGAGATCGGAATTGCGAGCAGCACTGCACGAGAAGCCGTCGCTCGCGTGCGTCGCCGGGCCGCGAAGCATGGCTACTCACCAGAGCACGACATGACGCGGCCTTGCCCGTCAACGCATTACGTGAAAGGAGTCTCAACACTCTATGACAAAGACGGCAACATCACTCAGCAATGGGTCAAGTCGCAGGCGGACACTGACCGCCTCACTGAACTCGCTGAAGAACTCGCTCGATCAGCTTGCGAAAGCGTTACACCGATCAAGCCAAGCACTCGCAAGACTCGTCAGGTTGATGACAACCGGCTCACCGCATATCCGATCGGTGACGCACACGTCGGCCTTTATTGCTGGAACGAAGACGCAGAGGAAGATTGGAGCTGCGATCATGTCGAAAGCGTCATGCTCGAAAAGTTCGCGGAAGTGCTCGCCGGATCGTCAGACACGGCTGAAGCTCTACTCGTTAATCTCGGAGACTGGTTCCACACTGACACTCCTGAAAACGTCACGCGGCGTAGTGGGCATTCCCTCGACGTCGATACCCGCTGGAGCCGTGTCGTCCGTGTCGGTCTTCGCCTGATTCGTACCATGATTGATTCGTGCCTGCTGAAGCATGAGGAGGTCCGGGTTATCAACGAGATCGGCAATCATGACGATCAGACGGCGGTGATGCTATCAATCTGCCTGGCTGGTATCTACGAGCAGGAGCCGCGTGTTTTGATTGACACGTCACCTGACGTATTTCATTGGCATGAATTCGGCAACAACCTGATCGGCGTGCATCACGGTCACAAGTGCAAGCCGGATCAGCTCTATCGCGTTATGGCTGAGGATCAACGCGAAGCGTGGGGCCGCTGCCAGTATCGATACTGGTACACAGGACACATCCACCATCAACGCACGATCGACATCGGCGGTGCTCAGGTGGAGTCTTTCAGGACAATCATCCCGAAAGACAACTACGCTCAGAGCAACGGCTACCGTGGGCAGCGGTCAATCTGCTCAATCACGCTGGATCGCGAGCACGGCGAGTGTGCCCGCAAAATCGTCAACATCAACAACGGAGTGCAGACATGAATGAGAAGCTGAATCTGGAAGTCGGCAAGAAGTACGTTCGTCGTGACGGTGAGGTTGTTGCTGTCAAACTTTTTGATGGAATGTTGCGAGCCGGTGAATGGTACTACTTCAAAGACGGTATATGTGCCGGCTTTCCCTCTAACGACGACAAGACGATCGTTGCGGAGTACACGGAAGATGATCCGGACGGAGATGTCACGCTGTGTGATGACGTCGCGGAAGAGATCGTCATCGAGCCGGGAGCACTCGTGCCGCCTGAGCATCTTTGGGCGGCTCGGAAGATGTTTCGCGACGGTGTCGAGTTCTTCATCACCGCAAAGGGAAACGGGACTGATAGAGGTTTTTTATTGGCGGCTGATCTTGAGTGGCACTGGGACGACTCTAGATTCTATGTCAGACGTGGTCCTCGCGATGCATGGCTGAAGGCTGACGCAGAGCCCGAAGCAACTCCGTCCATCGAGCTGGAAGTCGGCAAAACCTTCCTCACTCGCGAAGGCTATGTTGTCGAGATCAATGAGCAACTTGACGACTCCGAAGCGTATGATTTCTTGGGATCGAATCTCACGCTCATGGACGATGATGAATATACGGCGGACGGACACTACTTCTCAGATTGCAGCGAACATGAACTCGACCTGATAGAAGAGATTGCGTCAATTGCTCCCGGCGAGGCGTTTACCTGCGATGACGCTGACAAAGTACGGACTGCAAAGCTGATGCAGGAGCAGGGTGTCGTGTTTGAGGCGATACGCTTTGCCGACCTAAATGATAAATGGACTGCCGGCAATTGGGATTTCTCACAAAGACTACTACCGTACCGTCGTCAGCCGGTCGATGTTGCAGAATGTCAGGACAAAGACACAACTCCCGACGATTCGCAACAGGAGCTGCGGCTGGAAGTCGGCAAGTCGTACCGCAATCGCAACGGCCAGCGTGTCGACGTTGTTGGCAGGTACGCAGATGCTGAAAGCGACGGCACTGGCTGGCAGTTCGAGGGACTTGTGGAAGGCGATAATGAGACGTGTTACTACTGCAGCAATGGGCAGTTCTGGCAAGACGGTAGCGAAAGTGACGAGGACCTGATCGAAGAGATCGGACTCACGTCGGAACTCGACGGTAAAGCTGCGACTGTTGGTGGCGACGTCACCTACACGCTAACAGGCACGGAACTGCGTCGCGAAATGCTGCGGCAGGTCGAATCGTGCGTCTGCCGCGATCGCCAGAACACATACGGCGACGCCGAAGACAACTTCGCCAACATCGCCGCAATCGCCAATGTGGCACTGCAACGCAAGCTGGCCGCTCCGCTTGAAGCTGAAGACGTCGCCATCTTCTCGCTCTGCATCAAGATCGCACGCCTCATTGAATCGCCTCACCACATCGACAACTGGATCGACGCAGGCGGCTACGCAGTGTGTGGGGCGGGAATCATGAAACGGAAGGAACTGAATGAAAAAACGACGCAGGCCGCAGAGGCAGTTTGAGTTCGACATCTTCACGTATCCGGCTGACGGATCGCCGAATGATCTGACTGCCGGGTACACAGAACAGCGTGCCACAGACGAGCACTCGGCACGTCGCGAGATTGTGCGTCTCGCGCATCTCAAGGGGCTGTTTATCTACTCACTGGCACTGAATCAGTCAAACATAGACGGCGGGGCTCTCTGCACCGCGTAGAGGTCGCTGCATGGATGTTCGGACCGCAGCCCGCGAGTACACAGCTCGCGGGTTTTTCGTTGTACCAATACCGCATGGCCAAAAAGGTCCACGGCGACCGAAATGGCAGGAATTGCGGCTCACTGAAGACCAGATCGATACGGAGTTTTCACTTGGAGACAATATTGGCGTTCTGCTTGGCGATCCAAGCGGCTGGCTTACTGACGTTGATCTTGATTGCGATGAAGCTGTCCGACTTGCTCCGCAGTATTTGCCGCCTACTGGGTCGATTACTGGCCGAGGCGGACGCGATCGAAGCCACTACTGGTACCGCTGTGAGGGAGCTGAGACGCATCGGCTCAAAGATGCAGAAGATGGATCAACAATCGTCGAGCTGCGATCAACCGGGCTCCAAACCGTGGTTGGACCTTCAGTCCATCCAGACGGCTCTGCATACGAACAACTGACAGGTGAGCTGGCATCGGTACCGTATCCGATGCTCAAGGCGTGTGTTGAGGCGTTACATCAGGCAGTTCTGAAGGAGAGAGGGCATAATGGAGAGAAATCGCGAACCATATGTGAAGCTGTCAGACCTGATCGGCAAGCTCGATCTGATGGTCATGGATTTGGACAACGACAGTGCGTATCCGATCTGCACCAGCAGAATGCACGTCCCGGTGATCACTTCAACGAGCGGGGAGAGATACATCCCGTGCTCATCAGGAATCAGTGGACTTGGATTGGCGACACGCCTGACGGAACTCGCAAATACTGGCGACCGGGAAAAAGTCGAGGTCAGTTATCAGCAACGCTGAAATCAATCAACGGGGTTGATGTGTTCTACCTGTTCAGCTCAAGCGTTCCCGGCTTCGAGCCGGATCGCGGGTATTCTCCGTTTGAGGTTTACACACGGCTGGAACATGGTGGCGACCACGCTGCCGCTGCCAGTGCTCTGGCCGCACAAGGATTCGGCAATTCTGAGTCAGTCGATTATGGAATTGACTACTCGGCACTGCTCAACAACGCAAAGGGGGTAAGCAGCAATGGAATTCAGGATTTCCGCCCTGATAGTGGCAATTCTGGGCTCGACAGGGTGCATCTGTCTGTGTCTGGATCAGAACTTCCGCGACCTTATCGCGGAGCTGCGAAGTTCCCGAATCACCTACTCAACGTGCCGGGCTTCATCGGCGAATACTGCGACTACACACTCCGAACCGCCTACGCAAAGCAGCCTGTGCTTACGCTGTTCGGGGGAATCTGCCTGCAGGCAGCACTCGCAGCCCGCAAACTGACCGATCCATTCGGCAATCAGACTTCGCTGTACGTTGTGTGCCTCGCTGAGAGCGGTACAGGCAAAGACAGGCCGCGAAAGGTCAACCGCGAGATCCTGAGCCTTGCCGGCAGTGGAATCGAAGGACCGGAAGACCTCGCGAGCGATTCCGGGCTGCTGTCGGCGATCAGTGAGAATCCGGGCTGCCTGCTGCAGATCGACGAAATAGGCAAACTGCTGACGGTCGTCAATCAGTCGGGAGCGTCGGCAGGTCACCTCTACAACATCCAGACACTCATGTTGCGGCTGTACAGCTCAGTCGGCAGCATCTATAAGGGCAAAGCCTATGGCGACAGACGGAAAAACGTCGAAGTGTACATGCCGTGCCCGGTCATCTACGGATCGACCGTGCCTGATTCGTTCTGGGG
>Ga0208795_1000651_pt1 | contig 16720 bp, 16 predicted proteins | sample CB_VirMetaG_6_FD_184541 | JGI IMG/M metagenome (GOLD analysis project Ga0208795, IMG submission 184541) | Freshwater to marine saline gradient viral communities from Chesapeake Bay - CB_1508_2 Viral MetaG (SPAdes) (version 4) | ecosystem: Environmental > Aquatic > Marine > Coastal | place: USA... | reverse complement strand
TAGGTGCATATGAACCTTATTTACAAAAAGCTGCAGCATTAACTGGACCAACAGCTTATCAAGCTTATATGTCTCCATATCAACAAGATGTAATTGGTTCAACCTTACAAGAATTTGATATTCAAGCACAAAAAGGTTTAGGTGCAATTGCACAAAGTGCACTTCAAGCAGGTGCATTTGGTGGTGGTAGAGAAGGTGTTGCAAGAGCAGAATATATGTCAGCATCAGATAGAAACAGAGCTGCATTACAAGCACAATTATTACAACAAGGATTTGGTCAAGCTCAACAATTAGCGGGGCAAGATTTCTTGAGACAACAACAATTAGCTCAACAAGCTCCTGCATTAGCAGGTCAACAAATATCTGCGTTAACAACTTTAGGTGGATTGCAACAAAGTCAAGCACAAGCATTAGCTTCTGCTAGACAACAACTTGCTCAACAGCAATATATGCAACCGCTACAAGCTACCCAGGCTCTGGGTTCAGGGATCACTAGTTTAATTGCTGGATATCCAGGTTCACAGCAGGTACAAACTCAACCATCTCCAACGCCTTTACAAACTGCTTTAGGTGCAGGTGCTACATTGGCTGGAGTTTATAGAGCATTTAGTTAATATGAGTAGAATATTTAGAAGACCTATGTTCCGAAAAGGTGGACCGATCAATGACGGTATTATGACCGGAATTGTTGATAGAGAAAATCATGCATTGTCAGACCAACAAGGCGTAGGTGGTCAAACTTTTAGAGACACAGTTCAAAATAGATTAGATTTAATTGAATCTGTTTCTGGTGGTACTGGACTTGATGATCCCTTAACACAATTTTTATTACAATATGGACCTTCATTAGCTACTCAGAGACCTTCAGGAGGTCTTCTTGCAACTGGACTTGCAGCTGCAAAAGAACCTGTAGCAGATTTATTAAAAAATGTACAAACTCAAAAGAAACTAAAAACAGGTGTTGCATTAGAAGTATTAGATCAATTATCTGATGAAGATATTGCTCCTTTTATTGAGAAAGCAAAACAAATTTCTAAAGAAACTGGTAGAGATTATCAAGAGGTATTAAGTGAATTATATCAAACTGAAATTTATAGAAAAGAACAATCACCACAAGAGGCAGCTAAAGAAGCAGAAGAAATTAGTATGGCTGGTTTATTAAAGCAACAAGATAGATATCAAAATCCTTATCTAAATACTTATAGCGCTGAAAGAGTAGTAAAAGCTATAGATAAAGTTAAAAAAGGTGAAGTTCCAGGTGTTAAAGTAGAAGACCTTGATATTGATCAACCGTATTTAAGAAAAGATACAACTTATACTAAAGATACTGAAACAGGAAACTTAATAGTAGAAGAAGGTGATATGGATATTTATAGACAAGGATCTGTAATATATGATTACAGAACTAATAAATTTTATAAAGTACAGGGACAACAGCTTATTCCAGTAGGAGAGTAACGTGGCTGATCCAGATTTTTTCAAAAAATTATTAAAAGGTATAACTCCTTCTGATGAATTTAAAGAAGAGTTTCAAGATGGAAAAGAATTAAGTGAAAGATTTTTTGAGGTAGCTGAAAAAGAAGGTTACTTTAAAGCTAAACAATTATTAGAAGAACAGAAAGCTATAGAGCAAGGAGTACCTGCAGAAGAAATTTTAAAGATGGCTGAAACAAATGACAAAGCCATCATGCCTAAAATTGAAAAATTTATTAAAAGCCCGATAGACTCTACAGTTGAAACTGTAAAAGATATTATAAAAGAACCTAAAGTTGAAGAAGTAGATAGAAGACTTGGTTTACCACCAGAAGAAAATAATGAAGTATCTTTATCTGATTCTATAGGTGCAGCATTAAACAGTGGATTAATAAAAGTACCAAAGGGTGTAGTTAATTTTGGAACTCTTCTTTATGACGCACTGCAAGAAGAAGGTATACCGGTTGAACAAAGTGCTACCTATAAATTTAATAAAGCTTTTGAAAATACCTATTTAGGTATGATAGAAAAAGAATCAGAAGAAAAAGCTAGGGAAACTGCTACCGGTAGAATAATAGAAGCAATGACACAACTATATGGTGGTGGAAAGATAGCACAAAAAACTGCTGTACCAATTGTTGCAAAATTAACTCAAAAAGCAAGACAACTTTCTGGACCATTGGTTAATGCAATTAAAAAAGGAAGATATACTAACCTTACTCAAAATTCTAAAAATTTAAATGAAGCAGCTAAAAAAGCAACTGAACTAAATAAATTATCTAAATTAGATAAATTTGTAGGTATCACAGTCGGTGGAGGTATTGGTACTGGAGCAGTTGTTATGAAGGTAGAAGACATAGGTACATTTGGTGATTTCATAGATTTTATTCCTACAGATTTAAATAGAAAAACAGAAGAAGAAGCATCAGAAGATGCTGCAAGACAATTACATAATAAATTATTATTTGGTTTAGAATTAGGTTTTCCAATTATACCCGCTATAGTTGGATTAAAAGGAGCAACCGCTAAACTAATGGGGCAAAAAGGAAAAGATTTAGCTTATAGTAATTCATTAATTGATAGATGGTTAGATAAATTTGCATCTAAATTTAGATCTAGAAGTAGTAAGGATCAAGCAATTTTTGATGGTATACAAAAATTAGAAGGAACTAAAGCTGCGTTAAAAGTAACTGCAGATGATTTTTCTAAAAATATTGATGACTCATTAAAAAGAATATCAAGAGAAACAATTAATTTAGCTGAAAGAGTAGATCCAGATACTGCATCAGGAATGATTGCTAATTTTTTAATGAAAACAAAAGATGCTGTTAGAAAAGGACAAATATATTTTGATGGATTCAATAAAAAAGTACTAAAAGATTTTAGCACTTCAATGAAAAAATTAGGTATTGGTGATGATACAATTAATAAGGTAATTGGAGATTCAGTTAATTTTAGAAAAAAAGTAGCTGAAGTAAAAAATTCAATTTTACAAGGTGGTAATATAAATAAAGGTGCAGCAGAGTTTAACGATATTATTACGAACAGAGTTAATAAATTTTTAGTTAATGATTACAAAATTGTAGACTTAAACAAAGGTTTAATAAAAGGATTCAAACCAACAGATGAATTAAAAGATGAAGTTTCTAAAATTGTACAAAGATATTACAAAGCACAAGGTGCTCCAATAGATAAAGGAAGATCTTTAGATATTGTCAATAACATAATTAAAAATGTAGAAATAAATCCAATAGAAAAAACTCCATCATTTCCATTAGGAAATAATAGTGTCATGGCTGATAAAGCAGTTATTACAAAAAACCTTGCAGAAAATGTTACAGCTGGAGGTAAATTTAAACCAGATGGTAAAGGTGGTTTAATACAAAAAGAATCTGATCTGGTTGCTTTTAGAAAATTATTTGGTGAATATAAAAATGCTAAAAACATTGTTTACAATACAATGGGAGATTTAGCACAGATAATGAGTAGAGATAAATTTTATAATACATTAAAAACAGCTAGTGATGAATCTATTAAAAAAGGTGGTAGAGGTATATTTCATACATCTTATGATAAAGCTAATGCAGCTTATAATTTTAAAAAAGAAATTATAACTGATCCTACAGGATTAAAATTAGAAACTAGACTGGCACCTGATGTTTATACTTCTCCAGTAGATGGGTTATTCACAACGAAAGAATGGGCTGAAGCAATTAAACAAGGTGATGAAATATTAGATAGTGGTTTAGCAAAAATTGCTGCATATAGATATTTAGTTCTAATACCAAAAGGTTTGACTCAAGTTGGTAAAACAGTTTTAGGTCCTGTAACTCAAGTAAGAAACTTTACATCTAACTTTTTTACAACACTGCATAATGGTAATTTATTATATTTTGCAGGTAATCCTCAAAAATTTCTTAATGCTATTAAAGATTCATATGGAGCAATACAACCACAATTATTTCGTAGAAACACACCGCAAGGACAAAGTTTATATAAATTTTTATTAGAAGAAGGTGTAACAAATCAAAGTACAACTTTTAAAGATATGTCAGGAATTTTTTCAGATATAGCTGAGGGTGCTGCTGATGTTGGAAGCAAGACTAAAACTATAGATGGTTTTTTTCAAAAAGTATTAAACACAGGAACAGATAGAATAAAAAGATTATACAACGTTGCTCAAGAATTATACGTAGGAGGTGACGACTTCTTTAGAGTGTTTAACTTTATCGGTGAAACAGCTAAATTAAAAGATGCATACACAGTTGCACTTAGAAATGGCTTGATTAAAAAAATGCCGGATGAATTATTTTTTATGAAAGAGGCTGCAAAAATTGTAAGAGAAACAATTCCAAACTATGCTTATGTATCTGATGTTGTAAAATCAGTTAGAAGATCACCACTTGGAAACTTTGCATCTTTCCCATCTGAAATTTATAGAACAGGTACTAACAATCTTGTTAGAGGTATTAAAGAAGCGAAAGATCCTATTCTTGCTCCAATTGGTAAAGCAAGATTAGCGGGTCAAGCAATGACTTATATCACTGCACCTATCGTAGCTGTTGAAGGTTTTAGGGCACTGTATAACATATCTAGAGATCAATTAGATGCTATTAGAGAGTTTGTACCTGAGTGGTCTAAAAGAAATACTCTTTTACCTATATATGAAAATGGAAAATATAAATACATAGATTTTTCTCATGGATTTTTTTATGACACAATGACTGGTCCTGTAGTTGCTACAGTAAGTACAGTTGATGAATTAGATGAAAAACCTTTAATGGAAGGTATTTGGAAAGGAATGAGTGAAGCTTTTGCTAACGCTATACAGCCTTTTGTTAGTGAATCTATTTGGACAAGTGCAGTAAATGATGTTTGGTTTAGAGATGGTGTAGATGAAAATGGTAATAGGATTTATAATCCTAGAGATGAAATGGGCGATAAATTTGCTGATGCAACCAAACATTTTTTATACAAGACAGCTCCTTTTTCTCTTCCACAATTTAAAAGATTATATAAATCATTTAAAGGAGAAACTATTGGCGGAACTCAATATGAAATACCAGATGAATTAATGGGATTTTTTGGTATGAGAGAAATACCAATTGATATTGATAAAACTTTAAACTTTAAAATAACTGATTTCTTAGAAGCTGAAAGTGATGAAAGACAATTAATTTACGAAGACACCTTAACGGGAGATCCTGTTGAAGATGATAATTTAATTATACAACAATTTATAAAAGCTAATAGACAAAGACTTGAAACATTTAATTCAATGAGAAGAACTTATGATGCAGCTAGAGTTTTAGGAAAAAGTAAAAATGATATAGGTAAAATTTTTGATAAAAGAGGTAGAGGTAGAGATTTTGCTTTTATTGAAGATAATTATTTTAAGCCTTTTACAATTACAAAAGGTTATCTACAAGCATATCAAGATTTAGCTGAAGAGAAAAAAATACCAAATCCTTTAAATAGAAGAGTATTAAAAACAATTGATAGAATTATTGATAAATTAGAAAAACAAAGATTAAATCAAGACTTTATAATTAATCCTGATGACTACATATTAAAACAATCAACAAGAAATCAATTAGGTCAATTACCTCCAACACCAATGCCTAATGAACAAGTAATACAAACTACACAGCTACCGGCTTCAGGGGCCATGAATCAAGGTTTGACTGTAGCAGAAAATGCTTTATTATCTGAAGAAGAAAAAATGATTAAACTTAGATCAAGAGGATTAGCATAATGAATTATTTGGGTGGTCAGATAGTATCTAACTATTGGGGTCTTTATGTGGCGGGGGTCACATTCTAATGGCTAACGGGAAACATCCAGAAGATACGGGAGAACATTTAATGGCACTATATGGACATGTAGAGGGATTAAAAAAAGATGTGGGACATTTACACAAAGACATAGAAAAACTTAACAACAAAGTTGAAGATATTGAAAAGAAAACTGATAGACTATTATACTGGATTATCGGTGGCGCATTTACTACAATCCTGACCCTTACAGGATTATTTAATTTATTCTTGAATTAATTCTAATAATTATTATATTTACAGCAGGTCGCTTTAGGAGGGCCTATAAATTAACTGTCTAACATGGAGGTTATCATGACAAATCTAAGTACATTCCTAAATAACGCAATCGGTTTTGACGATGTTTTTGATAGATTCAATTATCTATCTACAGTCAATTCTGGTTTTCCACACTATAACATAAGAAAAGAAAGTGAAGGTAAATATACTATTGAACTTGCTTTAGCTGGCTACAAAAAAGATGAAGTAGAAGTTAAAGTTGAAGATGGTGTATTATCTATTGAAGGTTCTTCAAAAGAAGAGAAAGCAGACTTTGTACATCAAGGTATTGCTAAAAGATCTTTTAGAAGACAATTTCAATTAGCTGATTATGTTGAATGTAATGGTGGTAAATTAGAAGATGGTATGCTTAAAATTAAACTTGAGTATAATCCACCGGAAGCTAAAAAACCAAAACAAATAAAGATTGTTTAAATCCATTCTCTAAAGTCTTCATCCATAATTGTATTTGCGATGTCGACTTTATTACGGAGAGCTTTAACAATTCTTTCGTCAATAGTATCTGAAGTCATTATATCAATATAAGTCATTTTTTTAGTTTGACCTATACGATCTATTCTGGCTTCAGACTGTTGACGTTTTTCTAAATCATAACCATTAGAAAAATAAATCATATTACTACCTGCAGTTAATGTAATACCATAACCACCAGTGTGTGTAGTGCCTACAAAGAATCTACATTTATCATCATTCTGAAATCTTTTTATATTTTTAGATCTTTCATCAGTATCGGTTGCACCATAATAATCTACAACAGATTCATCACCATATACTTTTTTTATTTCTTTTATGATTCTTCTTACATCATGAGTATAATGTGACCATATAATAGTTTTACCTTCAACATTTTCTAAAATATTCATTAATTCAGTTAATCTTTGACAAGGTAAATCTTTTATTGTTCCATCATCAGCAGTAAAATGTCCACAAGTTATTTGATGAAGTCTCATAAGTTGAGTCATAACTGTTGCAGAAGACTGCATTTTACCTTCTAAAAAAGCAATTGCTTCTTGTTTCATTTGTTTATATACTTTTTCCTGCTCTTTTGTGAGCTCAACATAATGTTTGACATAAGTTTTTTCTGGAAGATCTAAACAATCTTCTTTTAATATTCTTTTTGAAAATGGTTTTATTTTATCAGACAATTCACCAAGGTTTCTATATCCCACAACTATTTCCACTCTTCGACCTTGTACTTCAATCTTTTTAGTTACTGCATATCTTGCTTTGAATGTCCAATAAGAATCATGACCCAGGAGCCAAGGATCAAGAAATGCACATTGACTAAATAAATCTAGCGGTGATTTAGTTACAGGAGAACCTGTAAGTATTCTTCTGTATTTAGCAAGTGGTCTAAGATCAAATATATTTTTTGTTCTATTAGAAGTAGGTGTTTTAATAGTAGTAGATTCATCAATTGCAATCATTGCTTTGTGGCAAGATAAAAATTTTTGTGCAAACTCTGTACCATTACCAGAACTAAAAGCTTCAACATTCATAATTAAAATATGTAAATCAGTTCCAGTTTCAAATAATGAATTTAATATTTTTTTCTGTTTAGATGATTTATCTGATGTTTTCCATAACACCATTTTTTTATAGATATGATCAGGAAGGTGAGTAGGAATTTCCTGATCATACCAGTTCTTATAAACACCTTTAGGTGCAATAAGAAGGAGGCCATTTATCTGGCCTTTATCATAAAGCATTGCGGCATTATCTAATAATACCTTTGATTTACCTGTACCCATTTCCATGAAGTACGCAAAATTTTCTTTATCCCAAGATGCTTCTAATGCATCTAATTGATGTTCATATGGTTTAGTTTTAAATTTATAATTCATAATATTCTATTTACTTTTCTTTCTATTTGTTATAGTAATATAAAAAAAGGAAGAAGTCAATGAATAAAATTACAAAAAGTGGAGACAAACTTGTGTACGGAGATATACAATCTAAGGTTTATTTATTACAGGATATTCCTATAGATAGAGAATCTGGTAGACCCAAATACAATATTATGGGTGCAAGAAAATATGGCGAAATTGAGATTATGTTTAGAGCATTAGAACAAATAATGTTTTCACCTGGACCATTTATTTTTTCTATAAGACAAAAATTAAAAAATTTTACAGAACACGATTATTTATTATTAAATGGTGATCCTGCGATTATTGGTGTTACCTGTGCAATTGCATCAGAAATGACAAATGGAAAATTTAAATTGTTGAAATGGGATCGACAAGAAAAAACTTATTATCCAATAGAAATAAATATTCATCAAAAATAGTTCTTGACATTAAAAAATTAATAACTATAATGCCATGCATGAAAGTTATAATTAAAAATATAGGAGAACGATTATGTTAATAGATCTACGTAAAGATGCGCCGGATCAATCTACAAGTATTGATCCAGATAAACTTTCAACTGAAGTTGAAAAGTTACAATCAATAAAAAAACAAATTGAAAATTTGGAATCACGAATAAAAGATTTAAAAGAAGATGAAAAATATTTTAGTTGTGTTATAATTCCAAAACTAATGGAAGACATGAACTTATCTAGTTTAAAACTTAAAGATGGTTCAGAGTTATCTGTTAAAAAAATTTATAGTGCCTCAATTAGAGCTGATAAAAAAGCAGAGGCGATACACTGGCTTCGAGAGAATGGCTTAGGTGATATTGTAAAAAATAATATTACAGTATCGTTTGGTCAGAACGAAGATAACAAGGCGGTGGAATACGCTAGCCTTGCGAGGTCGAATGGGTATGAACCTATCCAAGAGGAGAAAGTTCACCCATCGACACTCAAAGTAGTTATGAAAGAATGGAGTGACAAAGGTCATGAAGTTCCGGAAGAACTATTTAGTACGTTTGATGGAAATCAAACGCATTTTAAAAATAAAAAATAAATAATAAATAATAAGGAGATATATATGGCAAATACAGCTGTAGAAAAAAAGAACAGTGCTGGTTCACTGGCTACTATCAACCTAAGAAGTGATTCTGGTAGAGGTAGCGAAGAAATCAAATCGGACGATATGTCGACTCCGATTTTAAAAATCTTACATCAACTATCACCTGAATGTAATGCTAATGACTCTAAGTATGTCGAAGGTTCTAAACCTGGTATGATATATGCTAAAGGTCTTGGTACACTTACTGATGGTCAAGAAGGTGTAAATATTCTTGTTGCACACGTGCAAACAAGATTTCCTGAATGGCAGGAAATGGGAGACACAGCAGCTCCTCCTGTCACAACACATCTTAATATTCCTGAAGATGCTGTTGAAGAAAGAAATGGTAAGTACAGATTATCAAATGGTAATTATGTAGAAAAAACTGCATACTTTTATGTAATTGTTTTAGGTGATGAACCTAGACCTGCAGTGATTACTATGAGATCATCTAACTTAACACCTGCGAGAGAATTAAATCAGTTGATTAAAAATCTTAGATTTAAGGATGACAAAGGTGTTTACAATCCAGCAGCATATGCAGCAGTTTATAATTTAAAAACTGTTGGTAAAACTGCAGGAAGTAAAAGCTGGCATGTCTACAAACCATCTATGGCGAGAGCTTTAGATGTTTCTAAGAAAGAGGATGCTGACTTATACTTAATGGCACAAGAGTTTCAAAAATCTGTGTCTAAAGGTCAAGCTAAACCTGAGTACGAGAAAAGCAATAAACCTCAAACTGCGGATATTGTATAATTCACTGAGTGAATAACTTGCAAGAGGAGGCAGTAACGGGAGACTGGGACTGCCTCTCTAACTTAGGAAATAGGTATGACAGATTTTATAAAGTATTTTACAGGATTAAAACGTAATTACGGTTTTTGTAATATTAATAATGGTTACAAAGATCCTAATACAGGGAAATTAAAATTTCATGCAGGCGATTATGGTTGGTCTGGTAAACCAATTACAGATAATGATTACCAACTTCATTTAAATGGCAAAAGATCTATAGGTATACAACCATGTGATGATAATGGTTACGCAAGATTTGGTGCAATAGATATTGATCCAAAGATATATAAAGATTTAGATATAGCATTTTATTTAGATACTATTCAAAAAAATAATTTACCACTCATACCAATCAAATCAAAAAGTAATGGATTGCATTTATATATATTTACAAAAGAATTTGTAAAAGCAAAAGAAATAAAAGAATTTTTAGAGCAAGTATTATTTTTATTTAAACTACCAATAGTAACAGAAGTATTTCCTAAACAAACTAAACTTGGTAAAAATACAGATGGTGATCCTATCAATGGTAATTTTATAAACTTACCATATTTTAATAAAGACGAAAGAGTTGCACTAGATCCATCAGGTAATGAAATGTCATTAGAATTATTTTTAAATTGTATTGAGTTAAATAAAATGACTTCTGAACAATTAAAACAAATAACAAATAAAATTATTCAAAATGAATTAATAGGTGGTGCAGAAGAATTTAAAGATGGCCCACCATGTTTAGAAATATTATCAAAAGAAAAAATGACTGATGGTAGAGATAGATTTTTATATAACTACATGGTCTTTGCTAAGAAAAAATATCCTGACAACTGGGGTAAAATGGTTTTAAAAGCAGGTAGAAATTATTTTGAATTTGATGAAGTATGGACTGATGATCATATTGAAAAGAAAATAAAACACTGGGAAAAACAAAACAAAGGTCATAGTTGTACTGATCCATTGCTTGCACCAGTTTGTGTTAAATCAGAATGTATAAAAAGAAATTTTGGAATCATGTCTGATAGAAAAATTACGTGGCCTAGATTATCTAATTTGATTAAAGTCGATTTTAAACCTGATCCTGAATATTATTTTGATGTAGAAAGAGACGATGGTGAAACGGTTACTGTGCATGCAAAAGATGTAAATAAAATCAAAGATCAACAGGAACTAAGATCATTAATCATGGCGCAAGCAGATGATATCCCACCACCTATTAAAGGTATGGAATTCTATGAAATAATAAAAGCATTAGTTGCGACACAAGATACAGTGCAACCGGCTCCAGGGACCACTCCTATGGAGATATTAAAGAAACATTTGAAACAATATATTCATAGTACAAATGCAACAAGTTATAACTCATTTAAAAGTGGTAATGTATTGAAAGATGAAACATATGCATATTTTGTTTTTGATGAATTTTATAATGATTTGAAAGATAATGAATGGAGAAAAGATGCTTCAAGAACTTCTTATATGATTACAAAAATGTTTGAGAAAGAAGAAGAACATCTACCAAAACCAGACTTTGATGTAAGAAAAAGATTTCCCGGAAAAGATAAAAAAACAAATAAACCATATACAGGTATTCCAGGCTGTGCAAAAATTCCATTATATCTTTTTGAAGATATAGATGAAGATGTAATTGAAATAGAAAATTTTAAAAAAGAAGAAATAGTATAATGATATATAAATATTTTGGTCCTCCAGGTACTGGTAAAACACATAAACTTATTAGTAGAGCAAAGGCTTACATAAGAATTGGAACACCATTAGATAGAATTGGTTATTTTGCATTTACTAAAAAAGCTGCAGAAATAGCTAGAAATAGAATGCCGGTAGATTCAGAAAAACTAAATTACTTTAGAACTTTACATTCATTTGCATATCAACAATTACAATTAGAAGATACAAATGTTATGCAGCCTGAAGACTACATTACAATAGGTAAGAAATTAAATATTAAAGTTAAATATTACGATAAGTTTAATAAAGAAGAAATATTTTATTTAAATATTGAAAGTCCATATTTTAAAATGATTGGTAGAGCTATGAATAGATGCATAACAATTGAAGAAGAATATAATAGAAATGAACATAATAAAAAAGAAATAAAATTATACATATTAAAAAATTTAGATGCAAATCTAAAAGAATATAAAAGACAAACAGGTAAATTAGATTTTAATGATATGATTAATAGATTAATTGAAAAAGATGATTTACCAAAATTTAAAACTATATTTATAGATGAAGCTCAAGATTTATCTCCACTACAATGGAAATTATTTGATAGATTAAAAGATAATACAGAAGATATGTATTTAGCAGGTGATGACGACCAAGCTATATTTGCTTGGGCAGGAGCAGATGTTAATAGATTTATACAAGAACCTGGTAAAGAAACTGTTTTAAAATACTCCAAAAGAATATCGAGAGCAGTGCAAGAACAATCAGAATTACCTTTAGAAAAAATAAGAGGATTAAGAAAACATAAAGTTTATTATCCAAGAGATTTTGAAGGCGAATCAAAAAGAATAAATAATTTAGATCAAGTAGATTTAACAGAAGGTAAATATTTAATTCTTACAAGAACTATATATAGATTAGTAGATGTATTGAAAGAATTGAAAAAAAGAAATTTATATTTTCAAACTAGTAAAGGTAAAAGTTTTTCAGTTACATTGTACAATGCATCAGTCAATTACAATTCATGGTGTAGAGGAATTGAATTAGATGAAAAAGAAATAAAAGATATAGTAGGATTTATAGGTGCACCTCAAAATAAATGGAATAAAGATGTAGAATGGTTTGATGCATTTGAAGAGGTAAAATTATCTGAAAGAGAATATATAAAAAATATGATAGATAATGGAGAAGACCTAGATAAACCGGCAAGAATACAAATTTCTACTATACATGCAGCGAAAGGTGGAGAAGAAGATAATATAATTTTATGTTTAGATTTAGGAAGAACACCTAAGAAAGTAGCGAAAAAAAGTGATGATAAAAATGATGAAGAACATAGAGTTTGGTATGTTGCAGCTACACGTGCAAGAAATAATTTATATAAACTAAAAGCTAAAAAAAGAAGCAATGAATACAAGTTTTAAAGAATTATACTTTAAGTATAAACAGAACGGGATAGAGAATTTTCCAAATACGGTGTGTGGCAGCGTCGTATTTCCAAAAGTTAATTTGGTTTCTCGACTCCCTATACAATCATACTCGGCCAAATTAACATCTGCCACAGATAAAGGATAAACATGAGAATATTAACAAGCGATATATTAATAACAGTTACACTAACATTTTTTATAATTAACATAATGGAGGTACTAAAATGACTAGTAAAGATATGTTTGAAAGCGCATTCCCACAAGATAAACAGATAGGCGGGAATCACTACAAGAACTTTCACATTCAACCTTACGAATTCATTTCTAAAAACGACCTTTCCTTTTTTCAAGGAAATGTTATTAAGTATGTGTGTCGTTATCAAAATAAAAATGGCATACAAGATTTAGAGAAAGTAATTCATTATTGTGAATTAGAAATTAAAAAAATGAAAGACATAGAGAGGAAAAAATAATGTTAATGCCAACTACAGAATGGGTTGCTCCTACAGAGTTTCCTGATTTAAGACAAGCAGAAGAAATAGCAATTGACTTAGAGACAAGAGATCCAGACTTAAAGAAACTGGGTTCAGGGGCCATACGAGGTAATGGTGAAGTTGTAGGTATAGCTGTAGCTGTAGATGGTTACAAAGGTTATTTTCCAATAGCTCATGGTGAAGGACCAAACATGGATAGAGATAAAGTTTTATCTTGGTTTAAAGATGTTTGTGAATCACCTTCTACAAAAATATTTCACAATGCAATGTATGACGTATGTTGGATTAGAAATTTAGGTATAAAAATAAATGGAACAATCATTGATACTATGATTGCAGCATCTATTATTGATGAAAATAGATTTAATTACACACTAAATGCATTATCTTGGTTATATTTAAATCAAGGTAAGAATGAATCTTTACTAAACCAAGCAGCTAAAGAAAGAGGATTAGATCCTAAAGCAGATATGTGGAAACTTCCTGCAAGTGAAGTAGGATCTTATGCAGAACAAGATGCTAATTTAACTTTAAAACTTTGGCATCATTTAAAAAGAATTATTGTAGAAGATGATTTACAAAATATATTTAATCTTGAGACAGATCTTTTTCCTTGCCTAGTTGATATGCGTTTCCTAGGGGTTCGGGTAGACGTGTCCAAAGCCAATCAATTAAAAACAGCACTGGCAGTAAAAGAACAAAACTTATTGCAACAAATAAAAATAGAAACAGGAGTAGATACTCAGATATGGGCTGCAAGAAGTATTGCACAAGTTTTTGAAAAACTGAAGCTACCTTATAGCCGTACTGAAAAGACTGACTCTCCTTCATTTACAAAAAATTTTATTTCCTCTCATAAACATCCTGTAGTTCGTATGATAGCAGAAGCTAGGAAAATAAACAAGGTCAGTACAACCTTTATTGACACCATTTTAAGTCATGAACATAATGGTAGAATACATGCAGATATAAATCAAATACGATCTGATGATGGTGGTACAGTTACAGGACGATTTAGTTATGCTAATCCAAACCTACAACAAATTCCAGCACGTGATCCAGATACAGGACCATTAATTAGAAGTTTATTTATACCTGAAGAAAATTGTAAGTGGGGTACATTTGATTACTCACAACAAGAACCAAGATTAGTAACTCACTATGGTATAAGATTTGAATATGAATCAGCACAAACAATTGCAGATTCATATTATGATGATCCAAATACAGACTTCCATAAGATTGTAGCGGAAATGGCAAACATAGACAGAAAAGAAGCCAAGACAATTAATCTAGGTTTATTTTATGGTATGGGTAAAGTTAAATTACAAAATGAATTAAATGTAACTAAACAAAAAGCAGATGAATTATTTGCTCAATATCACAACAGTGTTCCATTTGTAAAACAATTAACTAATGGTGTTATGGCTGCAGCTCAAAATAGAGGAAGAATAAAAACTATTTTAGGTAGAAGATGTAGATTTCCAAAGTATGAACCTATACTAAGAGGTTCTGATTGGGGTACATTTGTTCCTGCTGAAGATCATGAAACAATGTTAGAGTTAAAAGAAATGGGTCCATACTTAAAAGATCAAGATGGAGAAGTTATTAAAGATACGAATGGTAATCCTAAAAAAAATTATTGGCATAACAATGGTCATAGAAGAGCATTTACATACAAAGCTTTAAATAAACTTATTCAAGGTAGTGCTGCAGATATGACTAAGAAAGCAATGGTTGATTTATATAAAGAAGGTTTATTAGCACATATTCAAATACATGATGAATTAGATTTTTCTATTGAATCTGAATCACAAGCTGATAAAATAAAACAAATAATGGAACATGCAGTAGAGTTAAAAGTTCCTAATAAAGTAGATTACGAATCAGGACCAAACTGGGGCGAAATAAAATAATGAGGAACTATGGCTTATTTAAATGCGAATATACCACCAATCTATTGCAAAGTAAGGAAGGAGTATCTTTATGACTTTACCGGACATCATGGAGAAAGTGAAGACTGCGTTGTCTTCGGCTTATCAAGCATTAGTGGCAAAGCGTTATTATTTCATATTATGTTACCAAATGGTGCGGTCTTTTATAGATTGCCTATCTCAGCGTTTTTCCAAAAACATTTTTCTAGATCCGAAGTGCCGGATATGTCAGTCGACTCGTTACAGTTGTGGAATTGTTTTAGTTATTGGCCTTCTGTGCATTGCTTTGATTGGTTGGCTGGTATAAGCGGCAAATTTAAGGCAAAAGATAAAAAATTTTACAAGGGTCAATACTTATTTACGGTTGACTGGGCACATCCAGAGACTAATATACTGAACACGGAACATTCAGAGATTCCGCAAGAGCACAAGTGTGCACACATAATTGCATTAGAAAATGGTAATTATGCAGCGCAGCCAAATAACAGAATCATTTGGCATGTGAATAGTTATACAACAGATAACTCATGGCCAGACTACAAAGTACAAAATACCGTTTGGGAAGTAGAGGGTTCTGATTGGGTAACAGAAGATTCTGATAAAATGTTTTATGATATTGAGGATAAAAAATGAGTTTAAATAAAAAATATTGTAATATTTGTGACCACGAATGTCACTGTGTTGGAAAAGGTTACTTTGTAAATAGTAATCAATGTGGCACATGCATTTGTGATAAATGTGATTGCAGACCTAGAATATTAGGTGTACCTCAAAAGAAAAAATCTTGGTGGCAAAGATATGTTGATTGGCTGTTTGGAGAATAGTATGCGAAAACAATGTAAACAATGTGAAGAAGCATTTGATGCAAAAGATGAATTTGATTTATTTTGCAGCAAAGAATGTAAGGAAGAAGCATTAGCAGAATTAGATTCAGATTCTGACGAGTGTTTGTCATGTCAATAAAAAAACCACTTACTATCTCTGAGGAGGCTTCCGTGCAGATGCCTATGAAGACGGTTGCCAGTTTGATCGGTCTTGTCGCAATCGGCACCTGGGCTTATTTTGGTTTGATTGAAACACAAAACCAACATCATACTCGATTACAATTAATGGAAGCAGATGTTGAAGATAACACAGAGTTTAGAATAAAATGGCCAAGAGGTTTAATGGGTTCGTTGCCCGCTGATTCTGAACAGTTCATGCTTATCGAGGATCTATATAAACAAGTAGAAAAAATGCAACAAACACAAGAAATGAATATGACTAATAAAGTTAATATAGAATTTTTAATGAAGCAGTTAGATAAGGCTCAAAAAGATATAGAAAAATTAAAAGACA
>Ga0208795_1000648_pt1 | contig 16760 bp, 27 predicted proteins | sample CB_VirMetaG_6_FD_184541 | JGI IMG/M metagenome (GOLD analysis project Ga0208795, IMG submission 184541) | Freshwater to marine saline gradient viral communities from Chesapeake Bay - CB_1508_2 Viral MetaG (SPAdes) (version 4) | ecosystem: Environmental > Aquatic > Marine > Coastal | place: USA... | reverse complement strand
TGGCCGCCCCTCCTGACATGTTCGCCGTGTGTTGAAGCGATGGGTAGCGCATGCTTTCGCGCGGCGTGAATCGGTCGTCCGCTGCGATGCGGCTGATGGCGTCCTGGATGTTCGCGGCGTACAGATGCGCCTTGACGTCCGAGTGCCACAGTTCAAAACGAGGGTCATCCAAAAAAACCGCCTGCCCTCTGCTCAGGGCTTTCTTAAAGGTCAGCTCGGGCGTTTGCTCGGGCTCCATTGCGCGCAGCTTGTCTTTGACCTGCGCGAGGGTTAGGGTGTTAGCCATTCTTGTAAATGTTCTCAAGGTTTGGGACGTAGACGTTTCCGACGAAATGCCCGCCGTCGGGTGCGGGTCGTGGTGTGTTCTGCTTCGTTGCTCGATCGGGAAAAATACCCTGATAGCCCTGCGCGATGCTGTGGTGAATTGCAGCGATTGCCGCCTCCTCCGTTCCGCACTCGGTTTGGAGCTTGTGAAGCTGGGCCTGCTCGCCTCGTGGCGTGTACTTGCGCAGCCGCTTGGCCTTGCGTTCGTCTTTCCACAATGCCCATGCTTCGGCAAAGGCTTCCGAATCCCATGGTAAGACGATTTCAGGCGAAGCCGTCCCTTCTCTACTTATTTCTCTACTTACTTCTCTACTATCTTCTCTACTTGGGTGGCGTTTTGGTCGTGGGGGGCATGACACTTTGGTCGTGGGAGGCACGGCGTTTTGGTCACCCCCCCATGACGTTTCGGTCATGGGTGGCGTTTTGGTCATGGGTGGCGTTTTGGTCGTGAGGTGGCGCATGTCGCCTTTATACGACTTCTCCACGGCTCCGCACTTCTCCAACCCAGTGAGCGCGCGCTGAACGCTGCGCAGGTCGCACCCGAACAGCTCGGCCATTTGGCGGTTGCTGCGGTAGTACGGCATCTTCGCCATGGCCATGGTGTGAATGTCCGCGTAGATGAGCACCTGCAGACCACTCAAGCCAAGCGTGAAAACGCACTCCGGGATCTGCAGGTACTTCACCCTTTCAACCCTTTCTCAAGTGCTTCGCGCGCAATGTCCGTCGGGCGTTTCCCGCTGAACCTCGCAATGCGGTTCACGAGGTCGCGCGTTTCCTCCGTTACACGGATGTGAATGTTCTTGTTGTACTGCGGTTTGTTCATGTTGCAATGTTACACGCCTGATTGATTCGCGCGTTTTGATTCGTTACACATTTATCCACGCCCTTTCAACACCGCCCGCCCCGCTCCCGCTTGTGGAGTTGGATAAGGTGGTTGAGCTCTGCCACGAGCTGCACGGTGAACGTGTCGCTTGGGCTGTGCAGGATTAGCTCCATGAACCGCTCAGGGCTTTCCCGCATCCATCGCCACAGCGTCACTCTGGACACTTCGAGCAGTTGGGCGGCCTTCGTAACGCTGCCGAATTCGTGCCGCAGCAGCATCGTCAGGGGGTAATATTTCGATTCGGATTTCATAGCTCGCTTTCGCCTCGTTCAGTTGTTTGAGATATTGAGAAAAGGCGCGGGGCGCGTCCACGATGGAAACCGCCGCCCCGCTGTCCTTTAGGATGACCTTATAGATGATCATCGGGTCGTTCCATCCGTTCACGCTCTCGCTCTCGCTGCAACTGCGCGCGCAACTGCTCATTGTATTCGTCCATCATCCGTTGGAACCCTCTGCGGTTCTCCCGCTCGTACCATGCCACCCACGCCATCAGCGCGGCGATGACTGCACCCAATGCCCACCACATCAGAACGGCAAATGGTCGTCGCTCGCTGCGGGTGCAGGGGCGGCAGGTTGAACAGGGGCAGCGTCTTGCACCGTGTCGGTCACGCGGTGGCCTGCGTACTTGAGCGACAAATAAAACCGCCCGTTGTACTCGCGTCCGCCGAGGTAGCAGTCCACCTCGACGAGCGTGCCGGCTTTCACGCTGTCCATCGTGCCCACCTTGTTTTTGAGCAGTTCGACGGGGAAGTGGTCGGGATAGTCGCCTTCGGGGTTGGGCGTGATGACAACCTCCTGTTTTTGGAAGCCGCTGGGGAAGGTTTGGGGCTCGCCGTGCTGTTTGATACGGCCTTTGATTGTGACTTTCATGTCAGAGAGAGTTTAGAAATTCATTCGTGTCTTCGATTCCAGGCGCATTGTGTCTCGGGCTTGCGCCGTAGCCCCTCGTCGCGCTCCATGCGGGATGCCACGGCGGTAGATCGAGCTCAAGGTCGTCGAACGTGTAACCCGCAGGCGCTCCATCCCATACGCGCCACGAGGCCACAAGGTTACACAGGTACGCGTCCGCCGCCTCCATCGCCTCCTCGCTCGGCGTGTACACCGCCACGTTGAACGGTGCGACGTTCTCCACCGCGACCCACTTGAACTCCCGACCGCTGAGCCGCTTGTAGATGGCCGCCTGCAGGTGATAGTCGAAGTTGGAAGCCTCGCGCTTAAAGCCCTGCGGCGATGCGTCGCGGGTCGTCTTCACGTCCACCACAAACTCACCGAGGCAGTCCGCGTAACCGACGAACGGCACGCCCTCGATGTCGCCTTCGAGCTTGTGCTCGGGCAATCCCTTGAGCAGGTCAAACGCAAGCGGGTGGCCTTGCACCGCGATGCGCATGGTGTCCGCGAGCTGCCACTGGTCGGGCTTGATGACGGTCTTGCCTGCGTTGGTTTCTGCGAACGCTGCGGCCTCCTCCTTGCCTGCCTTTGTGCGCAGGTTGACGTCGGGGGCTTGGACGAACCGCGCTTCCACTTCGGTCGGTTCGAGTAGCATGCAGTGGAGTAGGCTGCCGAGCTTCATGGCGTCGCTCTCGGTGCGTTCACCGCTGACGTATTGGAGGTAGTGGTTCGGGCTCTTGGCGAACGCCTTGAGCGCGCTGTATGAGAGATAGGAGCGTTTCATTTGGTTGTGGTTTCGGTCGGGATTTCATCTTCACCGTACACGTTCAGCTTGTACATGCCGGCAAGTTTCAAAACAGATCGGGATAGCGCGCGCTTTTCGGCCATCGCTACGGGGTACGCGTTGCTGTTGTTCTTCGCGCTGACCTCGCCGTAGCTCATGACCTGCGCGTGTTGCCCGTCCTTGAGCGGCATCCACGCCTTGCAGCGGATGACGTAGCGGGCTTTCTCGGCGTCGCACCACTCATGGACAGGCTCCAGGTCGTAGAGGATGCCCAGCTTGGCGGCAATCTGCTCCACGCCTGCGCGGGTCACGATGATGAACCCACGGCGGTCGGCGTGGAAGTGGTGGCCCTTGAGCTCGTAACGCTGCGCGAGTTGCCGCAGCTCGGCCTTCTGCTCGTCGTTTAGCTGTGCCATCAGTACGGCCATGGTTCCGCGCCAAAATTGACGTGCGCGAGGTGAGACGATGCGAACCGAACCGATGCCAAGTTGCGGCTCACAGGATGGTCGACGACGACATCGAAGCGGTCTTCGAAGTGCGCCACCACGTGGTCGGCGCGTTCACGGTGGTCGGTCTTGCTGATGCCTTTGACCGCTACGAGCAGCCACAGCCCCTCACCGCTTGCGCTGCGTTGCGCGAGCACGACGCCCGGCTCCTCGGCCATCACCTGCGCGAGGTCGTCCCATTGAATGGGCTTGTCTTGGTGCTTGGCATCGATGTCGATTTGGACACAGCCGCTGTGTTGGATGAGCGAATCAGCGCGGCGGTAGCTGAACCATCCGTGAGGCATTAAGACGGGGCGTTCACGCTTTTCTTGGAACGGTTCGAGGTTAGCGCACAAGCGGAGCCAGTTCTGTAGGGTGATTTGGCGCGGGGTCGTGTCGTACAGATCGAGCCCGTAGCAGAGGGTCAGGTTAGAGTAATCCATCAGAACAAGATTTTGACGGTGGTCGAAGTGCCGTTCGCAGCGAACGCGTAAATGTTCTCCGGGAACGCCTCGCGCATCACCTCGCCGATTTCGTTGGAGGTCAGACAGCGGTCGCCCGTGAGGGTGAATTGAGCGGTCGTGTGCTCAACTTTCAGGTCGTGGGCGGTGAAGCCTTGGCGCGCGAATTGGTGCAGCGCGTAATCAATAGGTCGCATGATGTTTCGTTTGTGCCTTGCGGCGGTGAATAAAGCCCCCGAGCGAACCCGGGGGCGGTGTTAATCGTTTAGTAAACGTTCACTTTCGTCGTAGGGCGGGCTTCGTGAATATTCAGTGCTCCTGCGCCGTGTGTAACTTTTACCCCGAACTGGTCGCGAATGATTTGGTGAACCGACGTTCCGCGAAACTGAATCATTGTTTTTCCGTTCTTCAACGGAATCTCTTTAATCTCTTGAACGGTGAATTTTTGGTTCCCGAACTTGACCACTTCGCCCACCTTAACTTCTGTTGCTTGCTTTTTCATAACGCGTGTTGTTTGTTTGTTTGATGTCCCAAATATAGGGGAATGTTTCACCCGTGCAACACTTCACCCTAAATTTTAACATTTAGAGCCAAAAAAAGGCCACCCCGTCGGATGGCCTTTACCTTGATGCAAGAAACAAACGAAACGCTAAACCAAACTTACGCGCTGTGTTCTGTGTCCGAATCTACGCCATTTCCGGGGCGTTGCCAAACGGATGCAGTGAGCGGCAGCGCAGCCACCGCGCACATTGCCACCGCCATCCACGTCAGGCCGTTGACCTGCACGTCGTAGAGCGCGACCGCCACGACCGCACCGCTGAACGTGCGCTTGGCTGACCACTTGCGCACGTTGCCTGTGCCGACCTCTTTGAATAGTTGGGTTAGATCGAGCTGCGAGACGATGCCCGCGAGGTTGATTTTGTTCTTCATGGGTAGTAGTGCCAGATGACGTCGTCCGCCTTGTTGGGGTCGTTGTCAACGTGAATGAATGTCGAGCCGACGCCGATGCGGTCAAACCCCACCGCACTCAGCGCGCGAATGATATGGAACCGCTCACGGCTCTCAGTGCAAGCGATGTCTGCCGCGTAGCCCCTGAGGTGCGAGCTGTTGGACACACCGCCCACGGCTTGGTTCCGCTTTACCGTGCGGTATCCGCTATTGATGATAAACGGCACGCCTGCGCGCTCGCGGGCCTCGTCGAGCATTTCCACAAAATCGCGCTGCATGTTCGAGCCGCTGCCCGGTGCGTCGGGGCTGTCGAACTCGTCGAGGGTGAAGTGCCGAAACTTCATGATTTCGGCTTAATGGAGTTGGTGGCAATCAGCTCCTCGCGCAGCGTCGCGATGGCCTTGGTGATGCGCTCGTGGCGCTCCATCTGCCGCTCCTCCATCGCCTCAAGCCGTTTGCAGACGGTATCCTCAGCTTTCTCCAATTGGCTAATCCGCTGCTCCGTTGAGGCCATGAATTTCGTGATGGTCGTGCCCCACTTCCATAGGGCGACCGCGATGGGGAGGGCGACAGAGCCCGCGCCGATGATTAAGTCCCAATTCATGGTGCAATTTAGCTGAATTCGACGTAGGTGATGAGGATATTTACCGCCTCGTTCGTGTTCACACTCAACCTGTGCGCGCCCTCCATCCCGATGGGAGTGGTGAATGGTCGCCAAGTGTCGCCCACCGCCATCGAGGTCTCGGTAGCAACGCGGGCGTCGTCCGTGCGGTCGTCGTACAGGATGCCGACGGTGGTGTTTGCTGTCTTTGCGTAAATCATAACGTCGCGCACGATGCACCCGCCCGATGGCGAGGTGAAGAAGTCCACGTCGGAGCCAGTGGTGGATACTTCGATTACGTCGGTTTTGTAGGAGTTAGCCATTAAGGAAGATTGAAAGCGCGAGCGAGCTGTCGGGGTCGCCGCTGGTTTGGTCTGTTGGTGTGCCTTCGCCGATGCCGCCGCCGCCTTGGTTGGGGAAGATGTTTTTCACAGCCTCCACCTCGGTAGTCGTACCGCTATTGTCCCAAGCAATTAGGAAGAGGTCGACGTCGGTGCGGCGTTCGTTTGCGATGAACTTGATGCGCTTGGCGGCGTAATAATCCGAGCCGCTTGCGAGCAGGTTGCCGGGGTGCATCGTGCCTCCATAAAGTGTGCCGATTGCGCCTTGTGTGACACCGTTGTACATCCCAGCCACCTCTTGCACGCCGAGCCGATGGAGCGCAAGCGTGGCGGACGGGTTAGCAAGAGAGCGCCAGCTGTTGGAGTCGATGACGTTCGTGCCGTCGTTCACCCGGATGCGCCCGATGCTTTCGCCTGCGGTCACGTCGCCGATATACACTGCAGGTTGGTCGAGGATGTCGCGGCCTTTGGTGTTTGCTGCTTTGTAGGTCAGCACGTCGCCGTTGTCGTCGCCCACTTTATACGCGCCAAAATCGTAGATTTTGCAGGTGAAGGTCGTTTCCGTTGTGACGTTGGTAAGCGCTCCTGTGGCACTTACGTCGCTCAACGTCACGGACACCTCAAGCCCGTCTAAATCTTCGGGCAGGTCAGGGGTTACCACGGCGATTTCCTGCACGATTTCAGACCAGCCCGCCGCCCCTGCGTTGCGGTCAAACCTTGGCAGCAGAATGTCGTAAGTGCTTGCAGTGGATTCCCACGACACCGCGCCCGCAATGCCGGGGGTGTATTCAATCACGTCGCCCGGTTGCATTTGGAAATCGTATGCCGTGCCGCTGAACGTGTAACCCCGCTTGAGGTACTTACCGCCCACCTTGAACGTCACCCGCACAAGTGCGCGACCGAGCCGCGCGCTGCCCGTGCTCGTGCCATCAGCCGCGTAGGTTTGGCGAATGGTTCCGCTGAACTTGAGCACCTCGTCTTCGTAGTAGGTCTGTCCCGCGTCGCTGATGGTGCTCTCCGTGATGACGTTGTGGATGTTGTCGTACACCAGGGCAGCGTTGCCGTAGAAGTAGCGCTCGCGCCTGACCTCCTTGTACGGGCGATCAAAAGTGAACTGCCACCCGGTGAGCTTGTGCATCGAGCTACTCAGCGGCACGTCGAGCGTGATGTCCGTTACGGGCGTGCCCGCTGTCCCGTCGTATTTGACGACCTTGTACGGTATGGAGGTCTGCGTGTCGACGAGCCGACCCATCGGGATGAATCGATAAACGCCCGCCGCAAACATCAGCCGAGCGTTGTACGTTACGCAGATGCTTTCGAGCAACTCGCGGCAGGTTAGCGGGCGCGTGATGCCATCGCCCTCCGGGATATACAGCGTATTGCTTTGGATGTAGTGCAGCGCCATCGAGCTCCCCGTCGTTTGGTCAGCGCTGAAAAAGTCGTCGGCGTAGCGCAGGAAAGCATCCGACGCGCTGAAAAACTCGTCAACGTGCCGAGCCTTGAGCAGCGCGCGATGGACGTGGCCGATGGTCGTCACGTTGTCCGTGTAAGCCGTGCCGTCGTTGTCGTAATTTACTTCCGTCATCAGTCCCAACTCGTCGCCTGCGGTCACGGTCATCGGGTACGGGAAGTAATCGTCATCGAGTTCAATGAGGTCGGTTAGGATGGTTCCGCACCACCACAGCGTCGGCGTGCCACCGCTCACCGTGTAAATGCCAAGCGCGAAACGCCCCTCGTCTTGCGATGCGAGCAACGTGTGCAGGCTTTGATCGCCCGCCTCATTGATGAGGAAATGCGCCTGCACGCTGCTCGCAAGGATGGGCGCGTGCTTGTCTTCACCGCCGTTCCATTCAATGGTGAAGCCTGGCGATTGCATCGGGATAGTTTCCACCGTCCCGCTGAACGTGTTGTCGAGGACATCGACGCGCCACTCCTGCCCGCTGTCGTCCGTGAATTGACCCCTGAATCGTGTAGCCATTAGTACCCGCCATATCTTGCCCGCGCGCGTTGCGTGCGGTCGTTTGAAAGTAATAAGTCGCGCCCACTGATGCGCCCCGTTACGGTGACGTGCTGCCCGCTGCCGCCCATCATGCCCTGCAGCTTTGACAGCGGTGCGATAACCTCCGGGTCGGTTCCTGCGTTAGGGTTATCCCCCACGAGCGCCATCGTCTCGCCGAACGCGAGGCCACCCTTGGCAAGGGCGGGCGGGGATTGCTGCGCGCGGGATTGGAAGCCCTTAATCGCAGCCCCTGCCGCCACAAGCGCAACGCCTGCCGCGATTGCGAGCGGCGGGTTGCTGATGAGGGAGGCGTAGAAAGCCGAGGCCGCCACGCCCGCGCTCACGAACTGCGCGCCCAAATCCATGAGGAAGCCGCCGAGCCCTGCGAACGCTTGGCCCATGATATCGGCCATCGTCATCGTACCCGACACGAGCCCGCCGATGGCCTCGCCGATGCCTGTGAACGCCGAGGTGATTTGCGGGCCGAGGTCGATCATCATACTAAACTCGTTGCGCATCTTGCCCATGTCTGCAGCCATCGCCGCCACGGGGCCCGCCGCCTTGACGAGCCCGCGCTCGGGCAAGATGTTCACCTGCGGCTTCGGCGTGGCCCCTGACGCTTGCGCGGTGTCCGATGTGCCGCCGCCTGCAAACATCGCGTCGATTGCGTCCTTCAATCCGCCGAGCCGCTTGATGCCGCTGGCGATGCTTTCGGGGCTTACGAACTCGATGGGCTCTTTGTCGAGCTCATCCTGCACTGAGGTCTTCCAATCCTCGGCGGCCTGCCGTCCAAACTCGGCAGCGCGCTCACCCGCACGGGCGAATGCGTCGGTAATCAATCCGGGGATGTCGCTGAACCTGCCTTCCAGTGCCGCCTTAATAATGGAGCCAAGGTCTTTGAACTGCTCGATGATGTTACTGACGGCAAAAGCAAAGAACCCAAACACAACTTTGACCGTGCCCTTAATGCCGCCGATGATTGCACGGACTGCCTTGCTTTCGTTGTAGAGCGAGATGAAGAAGTTTGCAACCGCTGCAAGTGGTTTGCTAACCTCGTCGGCGAACATGTAGATACCCGTCGCGAGCAGAGCGATGGCCGCGATGACCAAGCCAACGGGCGAAATTATCGCGCCGATGACCGCGCCGATTTGAGGCAGCAAGAATAACAACGGGCCAAGCATTGCGGCGATGCCCGCGCCGACGACAATGTACTGCTTCGTCTGCTTTGAAAGCCCTTGAAATTGCGCAATCATGTCGCTTGCCCAATCCACGAGCGGTCGCAGGACGTCCACGAGGATGGCCCCGAATTGCTCTTGTAGGTCGCCAAATGCGTTGGCGAGTTGGGTGAGCCCGCCGTCGGCCTTTGCCGCTGCTTCCGCGCTGCCGCCGTACTGCTTGTTCAGCTCGTCGAGGATGATCGTCTGCGCCTCGGCTAACCGTCCGCTTTCTGCAAGCGACTTGATGACCTCCTTCTGCTCGTCGCTGAACTGAATGCCTGATCGAGACAGTGCACTCAGGTTCGCCACCGGGTCGTTCAACGCCTTGCCCAACTGAATCGACGCCCCCTTAAGGTCACCGTCCAAACGCGTGGCAAGGTCAAGGGCTGCGGCCTGCGTCCGTGCGAACTGCTCGCCGCTGATGTTGGTGAACGTCAGCAACTGCGCTGTGGCATTTTGCAGGATGTCCTCATCGCCGAACAGCGTCTTGCCTTGCAAGCTGCTCGCCATGTCTTGGAGCTGCTTGGATGTGTAGCCAACCTGTCCACCCGTCGAGCGGAGGCCCGCCTCGACTTGCGCGATGGCTTTGGCTTGGACACGAAACGCCTGCACCGCCGTGCCGCCCATGATGGCGAGCGGGGCGGTGATGCCCATGCTGAGGTTCTTGCCTAACTGCTTCGTGTTGCGTCCAAAGTTCTTGAGCTTGCGCATTGAGTCGCCGAGCGCCTTGTCGAAGCTCTTTGTCTTTGCGCCGATGGTTACGACCAAATCTCCTAAACGTGCCATGTGTCGCGATTTTCAAGGCGGGCGCGTAGCTCCTCCTTTGTGAGTTTAATTCCGGGCTCGGGCTTCTCCCATGGGAAGACACCGAGGTCTTGTGCCTGCAATTTACTGCCCTTCTTGACATGCGGCATAATCAGCCGCACGGTCATCCACCGCGCCCGCTCCCACTCCATCCGCTCGCGCCCTTCGTAGGCGTCGAGGTAGCCCGCTGATGCCATGCGCAGCTCGGCGAGGGTGAGGTTATAAAACGAAGACGGGGCCAGACCCATACGGCCCAGCCCCATCTGCATAACGTCCGACCATGTGGCCGGCTCGCTCGATCCGTTTACGCTTTTTTTTCGCCCGGCACGTCCTGGACGAGCAGCTCGAACGCGCGCATAACGTGCGCCAGTGTGAGGTCATCGAGTACGTCCATGAACTCCACGTCGAGTTCAACGCCTTCGGCCTTTGCGCCCGCCTGCATTCCGAACCAAACGAGGTAACCCGCCGCCTCGCTTGACAGCTTGGAGGGGTCGCTCAATGCAAAGGCGTTCACCTTGGTCTTGCGCTCAAACTTGGCGAGGGCCCCGAGCGTGAAGCGGACGGGGTAATCCTTACCTGCGATTTCGATGGTGTCAACCATTACGCGACCGTATCAGCGATGACGCCCGTGAGTTGGAACGATGCGGAATAGGTCGCCGTGTCCTCGGTCGAGCCGCTCAATTCCAAGCTCGTCAAGATGCCCGACGCGCCGAGCGAAATCTCGCCCGTTGCTTCGTTGGCCTTTGCCCACTTGAGGGTCAAGGTGCTGCGGTTCTCGTAGGCTCCCCACAAATCCACGACGTCCTTGTTGGACGCGTCGAGCATGTCGATGAGACCGTCGCATTGCATCGTGCCGCCGCGCTTGCCTGCGAGGAATTCCGACCAGCCCGCGCTGTCGTTGGTTGTGATTTCGATGGTGTCGAGGGACAGCGATACGCTGACCGATTGAGCTGCTGCGATGAGCGTGTTGTCGATGTAGACGCCGAGCTCTGTGCCGTTGAAAATTGCCATTAGTTCTTGGGTTTGCGAGATTTGCGAGTGGGCCGTGGCTGCGGTGTTTTCACCTCTTCCTCGGCTTGGGGTTCAGGGTCGGGCGCTGGGGCCTCGTCGCCTTCGAGTGGGAGGCAGTAGCCACCCTTCAAGAGGCGTTCGTACAGCTCACGCGTGACGGACGGCGTTGAGCCTTCTGCCCAAATCTTGCCCGTCGCGTTTACCGCTTTGATGATTGTGACCTTCATGCCGTGCAAGTTACGCAAGTTGGTTAATTCGCGTTTAAGTAGTCGTTGATGGCAATATGGTTACCGTGGGCGATCAGAATGACAACGAAGCCAAACACAGCAGCACATCTCTCACGTTGATTAACCCATCGCCGTTGAGGTCGTAAATGGGATTCCACGGCGGCGGCATTCCTGGCCCGTTTGCCATTGCTATGTAGTCGAGCATGGCGTACAAAAACTCCGGGAGGTAAACGATGGTAACGTCTGTAATCATGTCGTTTCAATTAGCCCGTGCCTGCACGCTGCCCGCTTGCAATGCCCAGGGTCAAGCGTTTCAAGTTGATAACGCACCCACTGCCCCACCTTGCTCAACTGCCCGACGCTGTGCGCCTTGCCTATGACTGCGCTCGCTGGGTAGTATTCACCAAACGAGAGCTTACTTTTAGGCACAATGAGCCAAGCCGTGAGCCACGTCGCTGCGACCGCATTAAGTACGCTCGACATCTTCACGCCAAGCCCGTAGACATCTTGCCTAATCTTTGGCAGGTCAAACATGAGCACGTAAATACCCCAACGGAACGCCCGCACGAAAAAGCCGTAAGCAATGCCCACAGGGTAGCTTATGAGAGCCAAGCTAACCAGCGCGATCAACCTAAGCGCGTTCATGGCTCTTCACTTGGAAACCATCCAAGTTCCTCCATCTCCTCGAAGGTGCGCACGGTGGTCGTTGATGGTACAATGTTCCCAAATGGAAACGCCTTGTTTGCGAAGATGTACGCCTGCAGGTTCATGCGCTCCGTGTCCGTCAGTTCAGGAAACAACGCAACGAGCCGCTCCAACGTCGCCAGCGGATGCACGGGGATGATGTATTCGGTGTCCACCTGCATCGCGTATTGGATGCCGTCAGGATGCGCCACAAGGCCAAACACCGTGCCGTCCGCTTGGTAAGGCTCCTGCACGGCGCGGGGCGTGGTGATGCAGTACAACTCCCGCGTGATGGCTTCGGCGCGCTCCTTTGAGGTTAGGACGCCTTGGGGGAGGACGATGATAAAGCCGTTCATCAGTAAATGTTGAAGTAGTCGTTAAGGGCGGATTCGATGGCGGTGCGGTCGGTGGATTTATCGGCGTTGTAAAAGATTACCGCTTGAACGAATCCTACAGCCTGAAACGTCGAGTCGAGCGACATTACACCCGTGTCAGCTGGGTCCACTCCGCTGTCTAGCGTTGCCGTTCCTGCGCTCACGGAATTAACCCAAGCTTGCGCAACTCCAAGGGTTGAGCCTGCTATCATCGTGTGCAAATTTTTATTTGCGTTCGCTGATGTGGTTATAGCTGTGGTGCTGCTCGCGTATCCGAAATTGAAATTTCCTGAATTAACAAATGGAGCGTACCATCTTTTGTTTCCTGAGCTTGCGGAAAGCGCGAGAATCATTTGCCCGTTAGCCGTGCTGTTCAAATGTGCCACAACAAATGAACTAAGCGAGCCAATGTCCAACCCTGTGCTGTCAATTAGGAACGTATCAACGCTGTCAAAATAAAGCGCGGGATGTGTGCCGTCCAACCCCACGCCCGTAGACGCGTCGTAGATTTTCGGCTGCGCGCCCGTCGACGTCTGCACCAAATCGTTCCCGCTGCCGTCCTGATTGTACCACGTTTTGACAAAGCCATTTGTTCCCGCGCAGAACGTCGCAATCGCTGCCGTGTCGAGGTCGATGCCGTCGAAGCCAATGTCGGTTTCGGCGTTGTCGGAGGCGCGGCGGATGCGCATACAGTCGCCCGTGTAGTCGGGCACAAGCAGCACAGGCGCGAACGCCCCCACGAGGTCGTCGGTGTGGCCGTCGAGGATGGCCGCCTCCGGCGTGACATCCTCCCACGTCTGCGCCAAGCTGAACGGAATCGAGCCGTACGTCGCAGCGGTCAGCAGCGCGTCGAACGTGGCGGTGGTGTCAGCGTAGGCGGTATCGTCGGCGAACGTGTGTACGAGCGTCCACGTGGTCACGTCGCTGTCCTCGAACGATACGGCCTTGTGCCAAATCTTGCGGACGATTTTGTTGCCGCTCGTGGGGGTGTCGGTTTGGATACTGATTTCCTCACCGTGCCCGTCGGCTTGAACCGACAGGTAATGCTCAATCGTCAGTGTGGCGTCGGCTGCTTGGCGGGCGGTGCTTGCCTCGTCGTTGTAGCGTCCGAGGAAGTAAGTAATTACGTTTGGTGTAGTGGGCAGGCCGCCAACTTCGGGGATTACTTGCCACTCAAGTTCCAAACTACTCCAGCGTAACGTCTGCTTGTTGGGAATAGTAACAGGGTTGTAGGTCTGCACATCCAACAACTCGCTCATGTTCAATTTAGGCGAGCCAGAAATCCATTTGTCTATGTTCCACACAAGCGACTTGCCCTCCCTAAACTGCGGCAAGATGAGCGGCCCAACATCGTCCATGTCCTCAATCTTCCGCGAAGGCGTCCACGTCCGAACGTACACGCGACCCGTGTTCTCGTGTTTGCGCAGGACGATGGCGCAGGGAATTTTGGCGTCTGGAGCAGAGGGCACGTCCGTCGTCATTGAGTCGAAGCCGTTGCTAAAAAAGACGCCGCCCTTGGGGTAGAGAATGTCGCCAATCTCAAACGCCGACGTGTCCAGCTGGTAGATGGTGCCCGTCTGCCGAGCGTAACCCGTCGCGCCGTTGTTGACGTTTTCGGACAACAACCCGATAAATGTCTTTGGGTCGTGCTGCGAAGCGTTGAAATGCGCAACGATGACTTGATCGCCCTGAACGCCCGTAGCTCGCACAGGGCAACCTCGCAGCAGGGGCAACCCCGTGTTGATGACGCGAATGCCGATTTTAGTGGACGCGCCGTTTATCCACGTGGCGGTGTCTTGGTCGTAGACAAGTGCCTCGTGGTCTTGCGGGTCGTCGAGGTTGACGTCGGTCAGGCTGCCGAGCGCGCTTGCCGCGTCACCCCATTCGAGCGCGTCGCCTTCCGCGTTCATGACGAGAGCCTGCCCGGTCGTGCCGTAAGTGCTTGGCGTGTCAGCGAGGCGCAGGATAGTCAGCAGGTCAATCGGCTGCCCTGTGGCGATTTGGGCGTCGTCGCGGCTGATGCGAATGATAAAGCCCGCAGTCATGGCGTAGCGGCGTGGGCTGTCGAAGACGTCGGTGTCGGTGGTGCTGTATTGGATTGAATCCACGTTGACACCGTTGTACGTTCCGCGCACGCGATCGATTGCCGAGCGGATGGCGCTGGCAAGGTCGGCGCAGGTGTTGTAACTGTCAGCGACTGCGGTGATGTCAATGCTCACCTCGTCCAGCTTCGCGGGGCCGTCGTTGGTGTCGTCGGGGTCGACGCTGATGACCTCGTAGACGACGAACGGCGTGGGGGCTTCCTGCTCTGCAAGCTCGGGATAGATGCGCGTGCCGCAGATGTCCGTAACGCTTGAGGCGTTGGACAGAAGATAATAGATGGCTTTTCCTGCGTTCATTTCTTCGCTGCTTTTGCGATGACTTTCTTGTATTCACTTTCCAACATTTGAAGCGCAGGGCCTTGCGCCTTCATCTTGCCGCGTTGCATCGCGCCCTTGTTGCGACCTGGGCCAAAGTTCTGCAACCCGCTTTCCACGATGCCCGCGAACCAACCGTCTTTCCGGTCGAGCTTGCCCGTGGCGCGTGGGCCTACCCACATGGCGGTTTCTTGTCGGATTTTCCACGCGACGATGGAACGCTTGAGCGTGCCGGGCTCGATGTCGTAGGAGGGGCCGCGCTTGCCACCGTCGCGACCTGAACGCCTCACGCGAATTGTCACGGGGCTGTCCTGCACTTGGTCGCGCATTGTTTGGCGCGCAATCTTCGCGACTTTGCGGTGGATTTTAAGCTGCTTCTGCTCGTCGCCGACTGCCTTGAGCAGCGCGGCAAACTTGCGTTCGATGCCTCTCGTGTCTGCGCCGATTTCAGCGAAGCCGCCCTGCGCGACGTTGCGAACGCCGAGCGAACCGAGACCACCCGTAGATCGAGCGCCACCCGTTGCCATGCGTTTTCCCAGTCCCATTACGTCGTCGTTGTTTCGCAGACGATGACGAGCTCGGCGTTACGTCCGATTTCCTCGACGCCTTTGATGTCGTAGGTGCGGGTCGCGTAGGTCAGGCGGTCGTCGGCTTTAATGCCGCGCGTGGTGGTGCTGCTCCTGACTTTGAAGTACAGCGTTTGGCGGGCAACGTCCTGCGCGTTGTTCGTGATGGATTCGCCGATGCCGCTGGACTTCATCAGCTCGGCCCATACGGTCGTGACCGTGGCCCACGACGCGACGCGCTCGCCGTAGGCGTTCGTCGTGTAGGTGGCGCGCTCAATGGTCACGCGGCGGTCGGCTCTTCCGATTCTCATTTGAATGAAACGATGCGGTAAGGATTGAGCAGGGCGTGGATGCCGAGCGGCAGCTCTGCCGTAATCGTACCCACCACGACCTGCTGCCGTTGTTCGTACAGGTGGCCGACGATGAGGCGGATGGCGTGGACGATGGGCGCCGGGACGCTTGCCTCGGGATAGCCGACCGTGAACGCCACTTGCACGCCGTTGAAGTTGTAGTCGGCGGTCGATGGCGGGTTGATGATGCCAACGCGCGCGGGCTTGCGGACAAGGTCAGCGTACCATGCCGACGCCGCGAGCGTGACGTTGGTGGCGGTGGTGGGGTCGTAGCTGACGGACTCCACGGATTGAACAGGGCCGACGGGGATTTCGAACACGGTGGGGAACCTGTCCATGTACAGCACCGCCGTAACGTCGCCGAGCTTGACGTTGCAGTAGTCCTCGATATGGGCGATGGCTGCCTCGCGCAGTGCCTCGATCAGCGTGTCCTCGTCGTTGTGGTCAACGCGGAGGTGCAGCTTAAGGTCTGCGGTGGTGATGATGTCGGCGGCGGTGGCGGCTGACGTGTAGTTGATGCTATACTGCATGCCCCTAAATTACAAAAGGGGCGCAACCTTGACGGCGCGCCCCTTTCGTGTCGGGTCAGCTCGGGTTAGCTGTCAGCTCCGAGGATGTTTGCAGCGGTTGCAGGCAACGCACCGAGCGCACCTGCGCGGCGCACCTTCGCGTCGAAGAACGTGTCGACGACGATGTTGATGTTGCCGAGCTTGCGGCTGGTGTATGGGTCAATCGTCACGTCGAGGCCGCCCCACATGCAGTGGAACATGTCGCTCCAGTCCCCAAAGTAGAGGAAGTAAAGAGCATCCCATCCCGTGGCAGCACCCAGCGCAACGTTCGCGCCGCCCGTGATCAGCTCAGAAGCGTACACCGCGCCCGCGTCGATTGACGGAACCGAGCCCGAGGTCAGCAAGTTGTAGCCCAGCATGCGGCCGTCCTTCACCAAGGCGTCAACGCTCGACACGTTGGCGAGGCTCATGAGGTGCGACACGATGGTCGGGTGAGCGACGAACTGCGTGTTGTTCGTTGCGCCGTTTGCCGTGATGGTTGCCCACAGGTTCCGCACGTCTGCCGCGCTCGTGGCGACGAGGTCGTTGGTTCCCGTTTCGGTTCCCTTCACAACCGTACCCGTCTTGCCTGCCAAGGCAGTTGCGCCGCCGACGCCGTGAATGGCGTTGAACGCGATTTTGTCCTTGGCGATGGCAATGGAGCGGCCAAAGTCGGCAGCGATCACGTCCATCATATTGCCTGACGTTTGAAAGAACGCCTGACGGGTCACGGTCATCGTTTGGCCGATGCGCTGCGGGGTGAGCGTCTGCGCCGCCATTGCGCCCGTGTTGTCCGTGATGATTGCACCTTCGGCGGGGGTGGATGCGCTATCAGTCGGCAACGATGG
>Ga0208795_1000646_pt1 | contig 16781 bp, 23 predicted proteins | sample CB_VirMetaG_6_FD_184541 | JGI IMG/M metagenome (GOLD analysis project Ga0208795, IMG submission 184541) | Freshwater to marine saline gradient viral communities from Chesapeake Bay - CB_1508_2 Viral MetaG (SPAdes) (version 4) | ecosystem: Environmental > Aquatic > Marine > Coastal | place: USA... | reverse complement strand
AATGTTTATTGCCTACTTAAAAGATAATCCCTACCGAATTGATGTTGTTGGATTTAATGGTTATAATGATCCTCCAGAACTAATGGATTTTATAGAAAAGTACATAGATCGAGACGGACTATTTGATTCCGTTATGAAAAACAAACTAGAGTCATTATATTCTGACCTAGGTTGGGGTGCTGTAGTACTTAATCAAAACATAAATAAATTTTTTAAATTTTAACCATATTTATATATAGTATGGCCCTCAAAGATCAAGAAAGTTTATTTAAACCTTTTAAACCAGAAAAATACCAACCAGCAGATACTAGTCAAGGAATATCTTCTAGGAATGGTATTACTTCAGGAAAAGTTGCTAGCACTTTAGCTCCAGCAACTACTCCTTCTTACAACAATCCTGAAACTGGAGATACAAGCAAAGCTAAAAAAGCAGAACCAGTAGTTGTTCAACCATCTGAACCACCTTTTAAATACGATTCAGATTATCAAGCACTATTAACTTATGCTACTAACCAAGGGTATACTCTTCCTTCAGATGATCAAAAGAAACTTCAAAATAGTTTAGTTCTAGCTTTAAAAGACAATGATATATGGGGTGCACTAGATTTATTTTATGTTTTTGCTACTGATGGAGATGTTAATTTTGCTTCTTTAAATTGGAGATTTCCTAATTCATATAAAGTAACTCCTGTTAATGATCCTACTTTTACAGCTAATGTTGGTTTTACAGGAAACGGAACTGATGCTTATTTAGATACAGGTTGGAATACTACTTTAGGATCTAAATATGAAAGAAAATATGCTTCTCATGGAGTTTTTACAAACTCCCATAGAGGAACTAATATTACAGGTGATATAGGATATCATGGTGGAGGATCAGGTCCGTATGCTGCTATAAATTATTATAATGCTGATTTTGGTATTAACGGAAGAGATGGCTTTTATATTAACACTAATTCAGCTGTAAATCTTACTCCTCTTACAACTAACTTTAGAGCAGTTACTATTAACGGACAAACCCAACAATCATATCGATATGCAGCTTATAGTGTTGGAAGTAATGCTACAACACAACCCCTTAATAATGATCGTATTTATATTATGCAACGAGGTATAGCTGGATCTGAATGGTATGCTCCTAGTAGTATAGAATTTAAAGCTGATTTTTGGGGAGGCTTTTTAGATGCCTCTCAAATAAAGGCTTTAGGAGCTTCTCTTGATAGTTACGTAAATGCTTTATAAAATAACTAATTAAGCTTGGGAAACCAAGCTTTCTTTTTTATATTAAGGTTGTGATAAATAAGTTAGATTTAACCAGTATTATTTCAAAGTATTACTTGAACGGAATGAATGAGGCCGTTAAGTGGGATATTCAAGATAATAAGTTAACTATTAAGTTCACTGCCCCTGATAAAACAATGATTGGGGTAGTAACTTGTGATGAATTTGAATTAGAAAATTCATCTATTGGTATTAGTAATACCACTCAATTGAATAAATTGCTTGCTATTACAAATGGATATTTAACTTTAGAATACCAAAAACAACATAAACTAATTACCAAACTTATTGTAGCAGACAACCAGTTTACTCTAAATTATGCTTTAGCTGATACTATGATTATTCCTAAAGCCGGTGAGTATGTTGGAGATGGCCAATATAACATTGAAGCCTCGTTAGATAACGAAAGTATAAACGCTATAGTTAAAGCAAAATCAGCATTGGCAGACACCGACACAGTTGTATTTAAACCGTTTACTAACGATGATGGTGATTTGCAGTTGGAAATGGTATTTGGAGGTAATATTGAATATTCAAATAAAGTATCTTTTTACCTACCAGATATTGAAACAAATAATCTACCAGTAGACTTTAAAGTTCATTATAACTCTAACCTAATTAAGGAAATTATGTACTGTAACAAGGATGTTGCTAATTGTACTATGGGAATTAATTTAGATGGAGTTATGAGACTTGCATTTGATAATGGAAAAATTCAAAGTGAGTATTATCTAGTTGCAAAAGAACTTTAAAATTAATATATGTATAACAAAGTGAAACCTTAGGGAACACTTAAATCATCTTAGGAGATAAAAATTATGACAAATTTAAGCATTTTTGAGAGACAACTCTCACCATTTGACATCCTATTTAAGGATCTTTTCAAATCAGAACTAAACTTTCAACCAGCCATTGAGGCTAAATTTCCCCACCCAGTAGACATTTACGAAAACAAAGACGGACTCCACTTTGAAGTGGCTTGTACTGGTCTTACTAAAGAAGATGTTAACCTAAATATCGAGGGTGATGTATTAAAAATCAGTTATGATAAAAATGATGACAGTAGTTGTTGTGATGTAAATGATTGTAATTACATTAAACGAGGAATTGCCCGTCGTTCATTTAATCTAGGTTATAAAATCGCTAACAAGTTTAATTTAACTAAAGCTGAGGCTGAAATGAAAAACGGCTTGTTAAAAATTTCAATTCCATTCGCTGAAGAATCAAAACCAAAACAATTAATAATTAAGTAAAACCCGTTCTCCTAAGGTTTCACAAGTTATGAAAATGCACCTAATCAAAACAAATGATGATGTCTTGTATGAAGTAATTCATCAAGAACCAGAAACAAAACAAATTGATGCTGAAAAATTAAAAATTAAATACTATTGTACAGATGTTTTTAGAAAAGATGGTCAGTATTGGTTTGTTCGAAAAATAGAAGAAGCGCAAGTTATTGAAGGAAATTTGGAAAATCAATAAAAAGTTATTATATTCACGTTATGACTAAAGAAAAAGAATACACACGTTTTATCACTGATCCTGTAATGGAACCCTATTTCATTTCAATGGATGACAGTTGTATGACAGTTAACATTAGAGTAACTCCTGATGCTCGTTATACTGATTCAACCAAAGAATACACTAAAATTTTGGGACATTACAGTAATATTAACAGTGCTTTGAAAGCAATTGTTAGAGATAAAATAAATAGTGAATCTTATGATTCATTAAAAGGTTACATGGACACTTATGAAAATATTACCGAACAATTAAATCAAGTATTAAACAAATAAAATATGTTAGAAGCAATTTATAACGCCGTTATCGTAAAACCAGTAGAGGAAGAAGAAACCTCGTATGGTGGAATCATCGTTCCCGATTTGGGAAGTGAAAAAAATAAACTAGCTGAAGTAGTAGCAGTTGGTCCTGGTTATTATTCAGCTACCGGAACTCTTGTTGAAACTATCCTAAAAGTAGGAGACATTGTTGTTTTACCTACAATGGGTTTTAGCAAAATGGAGTATGAAGGTGAAGAGTATTGGTTGGGACCTGAAAATCAAGTATTAGCAAAAATTGTAAAATAAAATGAGTAAAATTATAGAATTTGGCCCTGAGGCTCGTAAAAAAATGATTGATGGTATCGACAAACTTGCCGATGCCGTAACAGCAACTCTCGGTCCTAATGGACGTAACGTAGTTATTGCAAATGGAGGTGTTCCTCAAAGCACTAAGGATGGTGTAACAGTAGCAAAATCTATTACACTAGAAGATCCAATTGAAGAATTGGGAGTACAGTTGGTAAAACAAGCAGCTATTAAAACAGCAGACAATGCTGGTGATGGTACTACAACTTCAACTTTGTTGGCTCGTGAAATGGCTAAACAAGGTCTTAAATATCTTAATCATGGAGAAAATGCTGTTGAAATTAAACGTAGCATCGATCAAGCAGTTAAAGATATAGTTACTCACCTTCGTCACGAAATTAAAGAAGATATTTCAAGTGAAGAACAACTTAAGCAAATTGCCACTATTTCAGCTAACAATGATCCTGAAGTAGGCGAATTGATTGCTACTGCAATGCAGAAAGTAGGTCGTGAAGGAGTAGTTTTTGTTGAGGAATCTAAAAACGGTGAAACATATCTTGAAACAGTAGAAGGTATGCAGTTTGATCGTGGTTACAAATCACCTTATTTTGTAACAGATAATAACTCAATGACTACTACTTTGCATGATGCTTTGGTTTTGATTGCTGATAAGCGTTTTACTCAAGTAAAAGAATTGTTGCCTATTTTGGAAGCAGTATCTAACCAAAATAAACCCTTGGTTTTGATTGCTGAAGATATTGATGGTGAAGCACTCGCTACTTTGATTGTAAACAAAGCTCGTGGTATTTTGAAAGTTGTAGCTGTTAAAGCTCCTGATTTTGGAGATCGTCGTAAATTGTTGCTTGAAGACATTGCTATCCTAACAGGTGGTCAAGTATTCAGTACTGAAAAAGGTATGAAACTTGATAAATTCTCTTGGGATTGGTTTGGTCAGGCTCGAGTAGTTACTGTAGGTAAAGATGAAACTACAATTGTTGATGGTAAAGGCGATGCTGATAAAATCCAATCACGTATTGAAGAACTCCAAACCCAAATCGATAAATCAGTTTCACCTTATGAAAAAGAAAAGTTGCAAGAACGTTTGGCTAAGTTTATTGGTGGTGTAGCTGTTGTACACGTAGGTGGTTTTACAGAAGCAGAAATGCGTGAGAAAAAAGATCGTGTAGATGATGCTTTACAAGCTACAAAAGCTGCTCTAGAAGAAGGTATTGTACCTGGTGGAGGAATGGCTTTGTTGCATGCTCGAAATGGTATTAAAAATATTAACACTATTGGAGGAAGAATTGTTTATAATGCCTGTGCTGAATCATTTAAGAAAATTTTAGCTAACGCTGGTTATGAACAAGAAGATATCTATAATGCCTTGTCTGGTGCAACCGGAGGTGATTATTGGTATGGATTTGATTTGGCTGAAGAAGATTTTTGTGATATGAGAGAAATTGGAGTAATTGACCCAGCTAAAGTAACTCGTACAGCACTTGAAAATGCAGCATCCGTTGCCGGAACTATTCTATTGACAGAAGCAGTTGTAGTTGATAAGCCCGAAGAAAAAGATGATGATGGGCTTGGAGGTATGATGGGAATGATGTAAATTTAAAGTATGCAAGACGCAATAGATCTCATAGGAAGAACCCTTGTTATAGAAGAAGTTGCTTACAAGGTTAAAAGTTTTTATTTTGTTCCCGGTACAAATTTGTTGTACGTCGGTCTTCAAACCCCTAATAAAGGAGTCATAAATTGGAGATATGAGCATCTATTGCCTTACTTTATTGAACAAGTCCACTTTGGTCACAGCCAGTTATGAAAACAGAAATACAAGAAAAATTAATCGAAATCGCTAAACGAGTACCTCCTGGAGATCGTTGGGAAGTAAATGGGGTTAAAGACGTTCAAAACGGCTTAACAGATGCTTTAGAAGCATACTACCAGTCATCAACTAATAAACCTATTGCCTTTCGTTTAGATTTGGTTAATAGTAAACTTTACGGTATATTCAACAATGAAGTAGAAGTTAAAGAACCTGAACCTAAACAATATTCAATCTACGGAGATTATGAGTTTTAAACAACATACATTGTGGAATGAAAAATATCGTTCTCAAGATCTTTCTACATATGTAGGAAATGAACAAATAAAAGGTACTATTTCTAAGTACCTAGAACAAAATGATATTCAAAATTTTATTTTTTACGGCCCAGCCGGTACTGGTAAAACTACTCTTGCTAAACTCATTGTTAATAATCTTGACTGCGATTATCTCTATATTAATGCTTCCGATGAACGTGGTATTGATACTATTAGGGATAAGGTCCAGGGCTTCTCGTCTGTGGCGTCTTTTAAGCCGCTCAAAGTTGTCATCTTGGACGAGGCTGATTTCCTTACTATTCAAGCTCAGGCGTCGCTAAGAAACATTATTGAGACATTTTCACGTACAACAAGATTTATTCTGACTTGTAACTATATTGAGAGGATTATTGACCCTCTTCAATCACGTTGCCAGGTACTTAAAATTGTTCCTCCATCTAAACAAGAGGTAGCAGTTCACATTAACAATATTTTACAACAAGAAAATGTAAATATTGATTTAGATAACTTAAAACTAGTTGTCAATCAATTTTATCCTGACCTACGTAAAATGCTTAACACACTACAAATGAGTGTAGTAGGTGATGAAATTGCTGTAGATAAAAGTGTATTAGTGTCTAGTAACTACAAAAATCAAATCCTCATGGAGTTATGTAAACCAAGTTCTAAATCGTTTAATAACATTAGACAAATAGTAGCTGATTCTGGTGTTAGTGATTTTGAAGACTTATTCAGATTTTTATTTGACCACGTAGACAAATATGCTCCTACTGAAGCCGGACAAGTAATTATTTACATTGAGGAATACCAGTACCATTCTAATTTTAGAATTGATAAAGAAATAAATGCTATGGCTCTTATCTCTAGAATATTATCTGTAGCTGGTAAAAAAGTATTATGAAACAATTCCTAAAGTTTACTATAATTTGGATTAGCCAAAACTTATCCGTACCTTTCTGGATGGTAGGTCATGTTCATTTAATGACAACTGTGTATCAAGATATACATGAAATTATTATGAGCATGGGTATGAATATTATAGTAGCAATAGGATTTTATTTAGATTATAAACAAAACAAACAAAATGAAAAATCAACAAATGAACATCAATCTTGACTTGTCAAAAACAACCACAGTCGAAACTTCAACAGGTAAAAAAGTATGGAGTCAAGGAGTCATTATTCGTAAAGTATCTCGCTTTGTAGTAGGAGCAGATGAAGATGCTCTAGTACCCATCCCAGTATTTTATGATGCTGAAACTGGAGAAATTTTGCTTGAAACTTTACCTAAGGAATTAAGAGAAGAATATACAAATGTCAATCTTTGATTGGTTAAAACAAATCACAACTGATAAAAAACCTTGGTCTTCTTTCACAGAAGATCAACAAGAATCGTTCAATTCTTACATGGTTCATCGGTTTGTAAGTATGTATGAGGGATACACTGAGGTTGCGAATTACGGCCAAAGAATCCCATATCCTGAAAAGGAAAAAACCTATAAGTACTACTGCACTATGTTACCTAAAGCCAATATATTCCTCAAGTATGTTAAGTCTTCTAAAAAAAGACCAAACAAAGATTTGTTACAATACATAGCTGATTACTATGTTATTTCTCTAGGAGAAGCCGAAGATTATATTTATCTTCTTAAACGAGAAGGAATTGAACATATTCTTGAAAAAGCAGGAATTGACAATAAAGAAATTAAAAAGTTATTAAAAGAAGTTAAATGACAAAAAACAGTGATGTGTGGGGAGTTTATCCTGACAAAACCACAGAACCATTTAAACCAGATTCAATAGTACAATCAGTTGTTAATAAATTTAACACTCGTGCTAAAATGGGTTTTGAAAAATACAATAACACTCTAGATAGAAACGATTTTACGGTATTAGAATGGATTGAGAATGCTCAAGAAGAACTAATGGATGGGATCCTTTATTTAGAAAAGTTGAAAAAAACACTAGGTGGCTAAAAAGAAAAAAATACCAGCCATTGTAAAACAAATTAAACAACACAACTTACGAGAAGTTAACTACGCTTACGAAAAGTCAATTTCTTATAGTCAGTTGTCTATGTTTACCGCTTGTCCACACAAGTGGAGTTTGCAGTATAAAGACGGTTATTACACGTCTGAATCGTCTATTCATATGACGTTCGGAACTGCATTGCACGAGGCATTACAACATTATATAACAACTATATATGAGGTAAGTGGTGCTGAGGCTGACCGAATTGATTTAGAGGCTTATTTTGAGGAACGTTTTAGAGAAACATACTTAAAAGATTACAAGTCAAATAAAAACGTTCACTTTTCTAACTCTGTTGAAATGAGAGAGTTTTTTGAAGATGGACTAGCTATTCTAAATTTCATTAAAAAGAATAGAGGCGGTTATTTTGGTAAACGAGGCTGGTATTTGATAGGCTGTGAAGTACCTATTTTACTTAATCCACATCCAGGGTTTAAAAACGTTTTGTATAAAGGTTACCTGGATGTGGTTTTGTATAATGAATCAACCAATAAATTTAAAATTATGGATATTAAAACATCCACTAAAGGTTGGGACGATTATACTAAAAAAGACGAAACTAAACAGATGCAATTAATTTTGTATAAGAAATTTTTTGCTCAACAGTTTGGTGTTTCTGAAGACGATATTGATATAGAATTCTTTATTGTCAAAAGAAAAATATGGGAAGAATCCCCTTATCCAATTTCTAGGATTCAAGAATTCAAACCAGCAAGTGGTAAAGTAAAACTTAATAAAGCAACAAACGCAATTACTTCATTTATTGAAAACGTGTTTAATCAGGACGGTTCATATAAAGATAAAAAATATGAACCAAAACCTGATAAATTTACTTGTAGATTTTGTCCTTTTAAAGATAATAAAGAACTTTGTCAGTTTAGTATATCTTAGAGAATCCTAATATATTTATATACAACAAACAAATAAAGATTATGACAAATAAAAAGGATATGACATTAACCTCTGTAAAAGTACAGAGTGAGTTATTTGAAAATTTCAAGATTGCTTGTGTTAAGTACAAATTTTCTTTACAAAAACTTGCTGACCGCACTATTCATTTGTATCTTACAGATGAAGACTTTCGTAAAAAAGTACACAACCACAATAATTTAGAAATTAAAGACTAAAAAAATTTATGAATTCAAGTTTTGCTTATCTTCCTCCTGAAAAGAGGAAAAAGATTATGCTTATTACTGATGACATTAGAGTTCACTCTGGTGTTGCTAACGTAGGTAAAGAAATTGTAATCCATACAGCCCAACATTTTAATTGGACCTGTTTAGGAGGATCAATCAAACATCCTGATAAAGGTAAACGTTTTGATTTGTCCCCTTCAACTAATGAAATTACTGGCTTAACAGATTCATCAGTATCTCTTTATCCAGTTGATGAATATGGAAACGCAGATATCTTAAGACAACTTATCCAAATTGAAAAACCAGATGCTATAATGTTGATTACGGATCCACGTTATTTTACTTGGTTGTTTATGATGGAAAATGAAATCCGCCGAAGTATTCCTATCACTTATTTAAATATTTGGGATGACTATCCAGCTCCTCTTTATAATAAACCTTATTATGAGGCATGTGATTTGTTAATGGGTATTTCAAAACAAACAGTAAATATTAACCGACTTGTTTTGGGTGATAAAGCTGATAGTAAAATTCTTAAGTATGTTCCTCATGGACTAAATCATGAAAACTTTAAACCTTTGGATAAAAATGATTCTAAACTAAAAGAATTTAAAAACAAATTGTTTAAGGGTAAAGATTATGATTTTGCTTTGTTATTCAATTCTCGAAATATTAGACGTAAACAAATTCCTGATACTATTTTAGCATACCGATTTTTTATTGACCAATTACCTATTGAGCAAGCTAAAAAATGTGCTTTGGTATTGCATACTGATAGAGTATTTGATCATGGAACTGATTTAGAGGCTGTAATTGAATTAATAGCAAATGGAGACCAATACAATATTATCTTCACAGATGAAAAATATAACCCTGAACAAATGAATTTGCTCTACAATAGCACAGATTGCCAGATTCTATTAACATCTAATGAAGGTTGGGGATTAAGTTTGACTGAAGCTATTTTAGCAGGTAATCCTATCATTGCTAACGTAACAGGTGGAATGCAAGATCAAATGCGTTTTGAAGATGAAAATGGAAACTGGTTTACCCCTTCAGATAAAATTCCATCTAACCATAGAGGTACTTATAAAAAACATGGTAGATGGGCTTTTCCCATATTTCCTTCAACACGTACTCTTGTAGGTTCACCTCCAACTCCTTATATTTGGGACGATATTTGTAGCCCTGAAGATGCTACTAAACGTATTATGGAAGTTTATAGCTTAACTACTGAAGAACGTAGAGAAAGAGGATTAGAAGGTAGAGCATGGGCTTTAGGAGAAGCAGGATTTACTGCTCAAATTCAAGGTAAACGAGTAATAGAGGCTTTTGATGAGTTATTTGATACTTGGGAACCTAGAGAAAAATTTGAATTAATTAATGCCACCGAAACGAAAGATAGAATTTTAAACCACGAATTGTTATATTAATGAAACCGTTATTTGTAATAAGTTGTCCATACGACACATACTCTGGATATGGAGCTCGCTCTAGAGATCTAGTTAAAGCTATCATTGAAACTGATAAGTATACTGTAAAATTATTGCCTCAAAGATGGGGAGCTACTCCTTTTGGATTTTGTAAAGACAATCCAGAATGGGAATTTTTATACCAGTACAACTTAGATGTTCAAGCTCAAAACCCACAACCTGATATTTGGGCTCAAGTAACAATTCCTAGTGAATTTCAACCTGTAGGTAAATTTAATATTGGATTTACAGCAGGAGTTGAAACCACTATGTGTGCTGGAGACTGGATTGAAGGGTTAAATAGAATGAATCTTAACATTGTTTCTTCAGAACATTCTAAAAAAGTATTTGAATCAATCCAATACGAAAAAAGAAATAAACAAACTAACGCTTTAGAAAGTACAGTAAAACTAGAAAAACCTATGGAGGTATTATTTGAAGGTGCTGATACTAACATTTATAAAGTATTAGATAAAATTCCACAAAGTGAGCTTTATAATTCACTTATGGGTATTAAGGAAAAATTTGCTTATTTGTTTGTAGGACATTGGATTCAAGGTGATTTGGGAGAAGATAGAAAGAATGTAGGTTTATTAATTAAAGCGTTTTTTGAAACCTTTAAAAACAAAATGAATCGTCCTGCTTTGATTTTAAAAACATCTCAAGTAAGTTCTTCTTACATGGATAGAGAAGAAATCCTTAAAAAGATTAAAAAGATAGCTAAAACTGTAAATTCTAAAAATTTACCTAATGTTTATCTTTTACATGGAGAGTTTAGTGATGAAGAAATGAATTTACTTTATAATCACCCTAAAGTAAAAGCTATGGTTAGCTTAACTAAAGGTGAGGGATATGGTCGTCCATTACTTGAGTTCACTTTAAGTAAAAAACCACTAATCTGTTCAGGATGGTCAGGTCAAATGGATTTTCTAGATCCTAAGTTTACATGTTTGATAGGAGGTCAACTAACCAATGTTCACCCAAGTGCTGCTAATCAATGGCTACTTGCTGAATCACAATGGTTTAGTCCTGATCACCAACAAACCGGTACTTTCTTAAAGGATGTATTTGAAAACTATAAAAATTATACTGATAGAGCTAAAAAACAAGCTCGTAAAACAGAAACAGAATTTAGTTGGGATAAAATGAAGGATAAAATTGATGAAATATTAACTCAACACGTTCCTGAATTTCCTAAAGAGGTAAAATTAGAATTACCAAAATTAAACAAAATTGAAATCCCTAAATTAAAAAAAGTAAATGGATAATTTAACAATTTGTGACCGCTGCGGTTCGGACGCATGTTACGTAGATGAAGTAAACCAAGATATAAAAACATATTTTTGTTACGGTTGCGGCTTCCAGACTAATTCTTTAATGGTTGAGGATGGAGAATTTCTTGACCAACAAAAAGAAGTATTGCCTGAACTTTATAAAGATCTATTTTATACCGATGAAAAAGGTAAAATTTGGATGCCCTCAGCAGTAAATCTCCCAGAAAAAGGAATGATATTTGCTAATGGTCCTTCATCTTTTGAATGGGCTTGGGCGGCAGTAAAGGCAGTTCCTGTCTCAGAAGAAGAAAAAGAAAAATACCCAATTCCAGGAAAAGAAGGACAATACTACGAATGGAGAATGGATATGTCTACTCTTCAGAACTTTAAAGAACATGATTATATGGAAGCTCTTTCATATATTGGAGTATTACCCGAATGATAAGCTTAGCAATCACGGTTTGTAATGAACATGAGGAATTAGAGACTCTGTTAGATTATTTATCTGACAGAGCTCTTTTTCCTGAATATGAAATTGTTGTTCAAATAGATAAAGATAATCATACTGATGATGTTATTGGTGTGATTGTTGGTAGAGGAATTAAACATTGGTTCCATCCTCTAAATAAAGACTTTGCTAGTTATAAAAATGAATTAGCAAACCACTGTGAAGGAGAATATATCTTCCAAATCGATGCTGACGAATTACCCTCAGTAGAATTACTTGATATGCTCCCAGACATATTAGAAAGTAATCCCGAAGTGGATGTATACTTAGTTCCTCGAATTAATACCGTAAGTGGTATCACCGAGGAACATATCCTCAAGTGGGGTTGGAGGTATGAAAACGACAGAATAAATTTCCCTGATTATCAGTGGAGAATTTATCGTAATAATGAATCTATTAGATGGAAAAATAAAGTTCATGAGGTATTAGAAGGTTATAAACAATATGCTTCTTTACCTGCTCAAGATGAATTTTGTTTAATTCACCCTAAAAATATTAAAAGACAAGAAAAACAAAACGAATTTTACAACACAATATGAAAATAAAAACAGCTCATTTTGATAGTAAAATTTTTGAGGATAAAATGAAACATTTATCCCACTTAGATTTTTCTTTATTTATTGAAACATATCCCCAATCACAGGAAGATTTATCACCTATTAATATTATATCATTTCAGGAACCAAATGAATATTTTGGTTTACATGATTGGGTAATTCAAAATAAAGATTTATTTAATATTATTTTAACTCAAAGTGATAAAGTATTAAATAATTGTGATAATGCTGTATTTCAACCATTTGGACACACCTGGTTAAAACCGGACCAATATGAAAAAGAATATAATAAAGAATTTAAATTAGCCCATCTACAAGGCAAATTACTTAAAACATACGGCCACTCTTTAAGACATCAGGTAACAGCTAGAAAAAATGAGTTAACTATTCCTACTAAATTTTATGAAACCTATGGAGATAGAAATAATATTAATGACGCTCGTTTAGGTAAAGAATTTATATTTGGTGATTCACAATTTGGAGTAGTAATCGAAAATGTATCAAGTAGAGGTTATTTTACTGAAAAAATACTAGACTGTTTTTTATTAAAGACTATTCCTTTATATTGGGGTTGTTCGAATATAGGGGATTACTTTGATATAAACGGTATTATACCGTTTAATAACGTAGATGATTTAATTTATATATCAAATAATTTAACTGAAGACTATTATAATTCTAAAAAAGAAATTATTAATAAAAATTGGAAATTAGCTTTGAATTATGTACATTACGAACAAAATATAATTAATACAATAACAGAAATTTTTAAACACAATAAACTTATATGAAAAAAATATGGTATGCCCCTTACAAGTTTGAATCTTATGGGGAAGAAGAAATCAAAGCCGTAGAAGAATCACTCCGTTCAGGATGGTTAGGCGGACAAGGACCTCGTTCTGTTGAATTTGAAGAAAAAATTGCTAAACGTTTTGGAAAAAAATATGGCATTTTTGTAAACTCAGGATCTTCAGCTTGCTTACTTGCTATTGCTGCTTTAAATCTACCTAAAGGAAGTAAAATTATTACTCCTGCTTGTACATTTTCAACTACTCTAGCTCCTATTCTCCAACTTGGTTACAAACCAGTGTTTGTAGATGTAGGTTTAGAAGATTATGTTGCTAACATTGATCAAGTAGTAGCAGCTATTACTCCTGATGTTAAAGCAATTATGTTACCTAATTTAATTGGTAACAAACCAGATTGGAAACGTTTGAAACAAGAAATCAAATTGTTAGGTAGAACTGATATTATTTTGATTGAAGATTCAGCTGACACAATTACTGAAACAATGGAAACAGATGTTGCTACAACTAGTTTTTATGCCTCACACGTAATTACAGCTGGTGGTGTAGGTGGTATGGTAATGTTTAATGATAAAAAACACGTTACTTTAGCTTTACAATACCGAGATTGGGGTCGTTTAGGTGATGATTCTGAAATTATGGATGATCGCTTTAATCATGTAGTAGACGGTATTCCTTATGATCATAAATTTTTATACTCAGTATTGGGTTACCATATGAAAGCAAGTGAAATGAATGCTGCTTTTGGTTTAGTTCAACTCCACCGTTTTGAAAAATTTGAACAAATTCGTAGAGCAAATATTGAACGCTACATTGAAAATCTTCAAGGTGTAGGGGATTTGATTTTACCAGATGATTCTATTAAACCTAATTGGTTGGCTATCCCATTACAGACAGAACATCGTTTTGAGTTGCTTACTTTTTTAGAAGACAATAACATCCAGACTCGTGTAACATTTGCCGGTAACGTAACTCGTCACCCTGCTTATAGAGAGTTCCTACAAGACTTTGAAAACGCAGATACTATTATGAAAAATGGTTTCTTATTAGGTGCACACCACGGAATGACTACTGATGATGTAGATTACGTTTGTGATAAAATTAAAGAATTTTATTCAAAATGATAAAAGTAAGTGATGTAATAGCAGAATTCTTAAAATATAAACAAATTGATACTGTTTTTGGTATTATAGGTTCTGCTAATTCCCATATTTTTGATTCAATTCAAAATTTAGGATATACAAAAATAATTTGTACACATCATGAACAAGCGGCAATCATGTCAATGGCTGCTTATTACCGAGCATCTGGTAGATTATCAGCAGCCATTGTAACGGCAGGAGCCGGAGCTAGTAACGCAATTACAGGAGTAATAAGTAATTGGGCAGATTCAATCCCCGGAATCATCATTTCAGGACAAGAACCAGTTAGATATTTAAGCCAACATAAAGATTTAAGAATGTTTGGTACTCAAGGTTTTAGTTCATATGAGATGGTTAAAAATGTTACTAAATATAGTAATGTATTATTAGATGGTAACAACATCCATGATGAAATAGAAACCCATTACAATATAAGTATTACTGGCCGACCAGGTCCTACTTGGTTGGAAATTCCTTTAGATATTCAAGCACAAAAAGTTGAATCTAAAAATTTTAAAAACACTAGTAATAAATCACTAAGAATAACAGATGCTTATAATTATGCTAATGATATTATACATTTAATTAATAACTCTAAACGTCCTGTTATTTTAGGAGGTATGGGAGTAAAACTAAGTGGAGCCAAAGACAAATTTAAACAATTTGTTAATCAAACTAATATCCCAACAATGTTAAGTTGGTCAGGAATTGATTTATTACCTACTAATCACAAATCAAATTTTGGACGATTTGGATTATATGGTCAACGAGCTGCTAATTTCATTATTCAAAATTCAGATTTAGTAATTGTATTAGGTAGTAGAATGGCTTTACCTCAAGTAGGATACGATTTTAGCCAGTTCGCTAGAAACGCTACAATTGTTCAAGTTGATATTGATGAATCAGAGTTGAACAAATATGATAGAGTTCTTAAATATTATCACGATGTGAATATAGTTTTAGATAAAATATTAGAAAAAATATCTAGTATTAATCCAAATATAAATCAATGGGTAGATAAATGTAACCACTATAAAACTAAATATCCTATTATTGATGATAATTACAAAAATGATAAGTATATTAATTCATATTCATTTGTAAATAAATTAACCCAAAAATTAGGTGATGATGAGATTATTGTTACAGATATGGGAACTGGTTTATTAAGTGGCCATCAAGCATCTAATCTAAAAGAAAACCAAATACTATTTACTAGCCAGGGACTAGGAGAAATGGGTGTAGGATTACCCTATGCTATAGGAGCATCGTTTGCTGCTCCTAACAAACCAATTACTTGTTTAAATTGCGATGGGGGTATTATGATGAACTTACAAGAATTGCAAACAATTGTTCAACATAATTTACCTGTTAAGATATTCATTTTCAATAATGATGGTTATTTAATGATCAAACATACTCAAAAATTATTTTTCCAAGGAAGATATAACGCTGTAGATAAAAACACAGGTGTAGTACTTCCAGAATTTGAAAGAATAGCTTACGGATTTAATATTCCTTACTGTAAAATAGATAAATTAAAAGATCTAGATACTATAGAATTTAAAACAGATGGACCCTCAATTATTGAAGTATTTATGGATCCTGAACAAGATTTTATACCTAAAGTAAAAGGAGTTATTCTTGAAGATGATTCTATTTTTGCTCCTCCCTTAGAGGAAATGTCTCCTTTACTACCTTTTGATGTTATTAAAGAGGAAATGATAATTAGTGTTAGTGAAAAGTCTCAACAGATAAAAAGATGAAAATATTGATAACAGGAGCAAATGGATATGTAGGTAAATCTTTATATGAAGCTTTTAAAAAACAATATGAAGTAACTACATTAACTCGAAAAGAAGCAGACTTAACTAATTTAGAACAACTTAAATCTTTCTTTAAAGATAAATATTTTGATGTAATTATTCATTGTGCTATTAAAGGAGGATACAGAATAGCAAAAGATGCACCTGATGTTGTTGATGATAATCTTAAAATGTATTACAATATGTTAGAATGTAAAGAACATTTCAACAAATTTATTCATTTTGGATCAGGAGCTGAAAGACAAGATACATTCTATGGGCTAAGTAAAAAAGTTATAAAGGAATCTATTCAAGATAAACCCAACTTTTACAATATCAGAATATTTGCAGTTTTTAACGAAAATGAAGCTGAAAGTAGATTTGTAAAAACAAACATTTATAATTATATTAACCGTAAAAACATTCAAATATTTTCAAATAAATACATGGATTTCTTTTACATGGATGATTTAGTATTATTGGTCAAGTATTATATAGATAATAATAAATTACCTAAAGAGATAGATTGTAGTTATAATCATTTAACTACTTTATATGATGTAGCTGAAATTATTAA
>Ga0208795_1000641_pt1 | contig 16846 bp, 27 predicted proteins | sample CB_VirMetaG_6_FD_184541 | JGI IMG/M metagenome (GOLD analysis project Ga0208795, IMG submission 184541) | Freshwater to marine saline gradient viral communities from Chesapeake Bay - CB_1508_2 Viral MetaG (SPAdes) (version 4) | ecosystem: Environmental > Aquatic > Marine > Coastal | place: USA... | reverse complement strand
GTTAACTGTGCCCGCAATGAATTGACGAACACCAGCACCAGAACCAACGGACTGATAATTAACGCGGTTCCCAGTAGCTCGTGCATAGTCAGCAAACCATCGTTGATAAATTGGAGCAGGGAATGAGGCACCTGCACCGTTAATAGTAGGTCCAGCAAGAGATGCAGCAGGAGCAGCAGCAACTAGACCAGCAGCAAAAATATTACTGAGTTTCATAAATTACCTATCAGAAAGAATAACGAACTTTGACTTCACCACCCACAGCGAATTCTTCAGAATCAAATCCATACTCACCAGTAACTTTTGTCTTTAGGGACAGTTGCTTAGCAAGAGGATATGAAAAACCAACTTCGGTGACTACTACACCTTCATTAGTTCCACCATTGTTCCATTCGTAACCAGGACCAACTTCACCATAAACTTTCAGACCACTGGTGCCAACTTTGGTCTCATAACCTCCACGAATTTCGGTTTGAGCACCTTTATAAGTACCACCATCGGTAATCACGCCACCAGCAGTAGTTTTTGATTCGACATACGGACCAGCAAGGGCAGGTGCCGCAATCATAGGGAATGCCAGTGCGGCAAGAGCGATTGCTTTCATAAAAATCTCCTTTATAAACATTTAATGTCTTTATTAAAAAAAAGACCTCTACATTCTAGCAGAGGTCTTTAATTTTGTCGTTAAGGTTTAGTTAAGGTTTTGGTTAACGATCAGAAAGTATACTTAACACCCAGTTTGAAGTTGGAGGTCAGGTTCTCAACCTCACCACCACCAAGAGCCCAGTACTCACCATAGATGCCCAGGTTATCAGTAGCTGCAATGTTGATACCAACTTTACCAGACAGATTTACATCAGTATCACCACCATTAGGAGTGGTCAGTGCAGGACCAATTTGAGCATAACCAGTTACGGTATCACTCAGAGCACCTTCATAACCGATGTGTGCTTCGGTAACGGTGCCAACATACTCACTGCCAGTCAGACCAGCATTTGCTTCTACATTGACATAGGGACCCGCAAAAGCAGGTGCTGCCATCAGGGGCAGAGCAGAGAGAGCAATAAATTGTTTCATATTTTTTTATTCCTTAAATGAGAAAAAGACCTCAAGTTTCCTCAAGGTCTTATTATCTTAATATTATTTTAACTTTTTGTCAAGTTGGTTGCTGTGCTTGAGTTACCGAACTTTCCACAACCCTACCAAGATATGGGTCATAATCCATAAGTTCTTCAACACTTAATTGTGCCCCTTGTTGACTCCAGAAATTCAAAAGACCATCATGATTACCTCGATGAAAAGCATCAATATGTTCTGGATGAATAGACGAACCCAGTTCGATCTTATAAAGGAGAAGTGGGACACTATAAGTATTTCCAGAATTATAAATCAAATCATCAGCAACTGGACGAGGTTTAACACCATTATCAAGTTTATACTTATCACCTCTTACATGAAGTTTAAGTAATTTTTCTGCATGATGTCTGGTAATGATATAACAAGCAGTTGAAAATTCATTCACAAATCTCTTGTGAACTTTCACATGAATGTCTCCTGTACAAATAATAGCAATTTGAACCACATCCCAATCATAAGGAATTCGGCAATAAAAGTCACTCCATGTAAAGTTCCAATATCTAACCAAATCCAAATTGCAATCATCTTCCATGATTACTGCATAAGGACTATCGGATGTTTCATACCAGTGCTTAATTGCCTTGAGATGTGAGGTAACACAACCCACTTCACCAGAACTCATCATCTCAGGATATCTTCCTTTGATAATATCGCTCAGGTCATCTTCTCTTCCATCATATGCAGAGATCCGAGTATAGTTTTCAATCTCCCAATATTTAAATTGGTCCTCCATATACTTTGCTCTCTCTGGCTGACCATCAAGATTAATATAATAGATTGGACCAAAGTTCTTGAGTTTAAATACTGATTTATTTTTGTCCATTTTATTCAGTCACCAGGAATAATACGATTACTATCTTCATCAAAATGCTGTGTAGAAAATCCCAACAGTTTTCTTTATCAAGTTCAATAACATTGGAGAGTTTGGATTTAAAGTTTTTTCCAATAAATCCATTTGATCCAGTTAGAATAATCATATTACAGTCACTCCTCTTTGCTTCACCACTGAAGAAGCGCATTTATTTGCAAATTTAATACTTTCATCAATATCTTTTGTTTCAAAATACTTTACACATAAACCAGACATAAAAGTATCTCCAGCACCAGAAACATCTTTAACTTCCACTCTTTTTACTGGATATCTTACTTCTTTATAAAGACATCCATCAGAACCCATAGTGCGAATAATTTTATCAGATAATTCTTCTGTTATAAAACTTTTGGAATTTTGATATTCATAGTTATTGATTTTTATATAACGAGCATTATTTGCCCAAGGACCTAAAATTTTCTTAGTATCAATAAAAACGTTTGGATGATTTGAACAGATCTCTGCAATATCATCTTCGAGTAAGAACCCACGATTGTAATCTGAAATTACAATAATTTCATAATCATAATCAATGGAAGATAAGTCTATTCTAAAAATATCGTGAGGAGTATCAACTCTAAAGAACATATGATTGCTCTTCTCATCAACATACCTAGTTTTAGTGATGTTGTACCAATTTTCATTAGTAATCAAATCACATTTATCAGTTAAACTTTTTATATTTCTATGGACATTTTTTGCCATGCCTGGATTATCAGTTTGATTCCGAATGTTCAAAACTGGAACAGGAACATCCGGACACAATCTTATAGCATCACAATAAACAAAAACGTCTCTACAACTTTCCCCGATGACTAAGATTCTGTTTCTCATCAATACCTCGACTTCCTCTCAATCAACATCATAGGTCTTCCACTTTCCCTAGCACCTCTGACTGCATTAAGAACATCAGCACCTGTTACAGGATCGACCACAGGGAAACTAACTGCAGACCTAAACAGATTGGTAAAGTCCTGAGAGTGGGTAATACCAGAATAAAAAGGACCAGCATCAGCAGTCACTGCACGAATAATCACAGGAACCTTATACTCTCCGTGAGAAATTCTTTCAATCTTATCAATATGATTGATAATTGCATCAGCAGCAACAGCCATGAAATCGTGACGTTCATAGTAAACCACTGGAATAAATCCTTCAAACGACATACCGATTGCCAAACCTGCCATCAGATTTTCTGCCACAGGAGTTTCAAGTTTCTGTTCCCTAGGAACACCCTTGAGCGTTCCCATCGCATCACCATAGGCAACATTATATCCGATAAAGATTGCACCTTCCTCGCCAAGTTCTGTCATAGATTGGTTGATAGCATCCTTGTAGGAAATATCAGATTGAATATCATTTGGATATACAAACTCTTCCAGAGGAGGAAAATATTCATTATCAGTTTTCTTCACTGCCTTAGAAAGATCGATCATCCCAGGTTTACGGCAGTGTGGATAAGTGCAAGAATATTGATAACGAATTACAGAAGGAGAATTCCAATCAGGATGAGCAGTTTTGCCCCACCTATCAGCATTTGATGCCTCACAAGACCTATCATTACTTTCAATGACAAATGTGCAGGGAAGATCCCACCCATCAACATATCGAATTGCTTCCGCAAGATGACCATTATCTTCTGTGCCGTCACCAACGAAGCACCAAACCCTTTGGGATGATCCTTTACGTTTCAGAGCCCAGGCAACTCCAGCAGCAATAGCAGGAGTGCCGCCAATGATAGCAGACAGGAAGAAGTTTCGTTTGCGATCATACACAAACATACTTCTACCATCTTTAATTTTTTCCTCCAACTCCTCTGGAGGAATACCATGAAGAAGGGCATGATAGTGATTTCTATGATTTGAAATCACATAATCACCCTCATTAATGTTTTCAAAGATCTCTATTAGTTGATCCTCATTTCCTCCCGACAAATGGAAAAGAAATGGAAGTTGATTATCAAGATATAGATCTCCAATATGATCTTCAAAAGCAATCAGTTCTTCTTTAGTCCATTTCTTTCTCATACATTGTCTCCAATTTTAATCATAATTCTACCAGCACTTCCAGTTTTTAGCAAATCAAAAGCATCATTTACTTCATTTAATGTAAAAGTATGTGTATGAAGTTCTTCAAACTTTAGTACTCCACTATTAGCAAGTCCGATGTATCTTGGAATATCTTTTTCAGGATCGGTTTTTCCGCCCTGCGTTGCCCTAATTGATTTACCAAAACCATCAAACATAGAAAGAGCATTACGAACTTCAATGCTTCTTCCAGGTGCGGGTTGGCCAACTAAAACTAATCTTCCAGTATTAGATAACTTTTCATAGGCATCAGCAATAACTTCAGGGATACCAGTAGTGTCAATGATTACATCAACCTTACCTGAGACATTATGAATACTACTTTCAAATACATCCACACCAACAATGTTTGAAAGTTCCCCCATGTTTTGGTTAATATCAATACCAATTACTGGAGATGCGCTTTTCATTTTTGCTGCTTGAATTAGATTTAGTCCAACCCCACCACATCCGATTACAGCAACACTTTCACCAAACTTTAGTTCACATTCATTATCAATGATTCCTAGAGCAGTTGTTAATGAACACCCAAGCATAGCAGCCAAAACACTTGGTGTTTCGTTTGGAATTTTGGTAACTCTGTTCTCAGAAACGATTGAATACTCACTTAAAGTAGTGACTTTTCCACTACTAATTTTCTTACCATCCAAAATATAGTTTGGGAATGGAGATTCTATCCCAGATCCAGGTCTCCAATGCATTACTACCTTATCACCAACATTTACTGTGGTAACTCCAGGTCCAACTTCTTCAACAACTCCACATCCCTCATGTCCCATAAGATGAGGAAGAAACTTAGCATTTCCTTTATGTCCACGAATCTCATGTAACTGGGAACCACAAAGACCACTCACAAGAACTTTAACAAGAACTTGTCCAACGCTAAGTGGGGTGAGTTCTACATCCTTAACAACTAAAGGAGAATCAATTTGTTCAAGTACTACTGCTTTCATTTCTCTTCCTTAAAATTACTTCATTTACGTAGTGTTTTTTATTAGAAATCAAATCAAGAATCTGAGATGCTACTTCATTGGAGTCCATTAATGTAGAGTAATTTGGTCTACTCTCAGTCATTCTCGTCTGAATTGCTCCAGGGTATACATCTAAAACTTCAACTCCAGTTCCGATTGCTTCGAGTTGAAGTGACTTGGAAAAACCCCTCAATCCAAATTTAGACGCTGAATATACAGACTCATTTTTTGCTGGGTAAATTCCAGACAGGGAATTAATATTAATGATTAATCCACTCTTTTTTTCAATAAAATAAGAGAAGACTTTTTTCAACATCAAAATCTGAGACGTTAAGTTTGTAAAGATTGTTTTTTCAATATCGGAATCTGATGTTTCAACTAATGGTCCGCCACAATAAATGGCAGCAGAATTTACAAAAACATCAATATTTTTTTCTCTAACATATTCACCCAATTTATCAGAAAATCCATTATCACAAATATCGCCAGAGAAATGTGATGAACTGTTCCTATAGTGAGGAAAAACTGAATGGTTTCTCTCAATAGATTCTTCTAATAGAGATTGTCCTAATCCAGATCCACAACCAGTTATTAAAATATTCATTTAGTTACAATATGGTCTACATAGTCAAAATAAAACATACCTAGATTTTGGATATTATCACTATTATACACTGAAGGTGGTGTAATGCACAATATTTTCATGTCTTCATTAAATCTCTGAACAGCAGAAGCAAGAACCATCGAACCACTATAAAAACAACAAATACCAAAAGATGAATTCATTAAATCACAATAATGAAATATTGATTCCAACTCTATAGTACTATCACACTCAGGAACATACTGATTAATATCACCAGATATCTCATTTTTAAACTGAACTGCGACAAACCTTTTATCTTTATATTTTTCTTTTAGTTCACTAAAAGTTTTTTCAACTTCATTCAAGTCATAACCATATTCAGGGTTATTGTGATTTAATGTGATAGAAGAAAGATCGACAAGAATTGCATCATCAAATTCAGGTAGTTTTTTAGGTTCATAATAAATCTTAGGTCGAATATTTTTTGGTTCTAATCCATGAAGATATTCCCAGTTACTAATCCAGTTTCCAGTATGATTTTCAACTTTAATTTCTGGAGTATCACCTGCGTTCCACTGTCCACCTTTTACACCCTTAACATAAGGATTCATTCCCCACACAAGGTCATAGATTTCCTTGTTCCTGAAATTTGCCCCATCTTGGATATATGTTTGTCTTCCCTGTTGTTTATAAAACTCTTCAGGCAAAGTAGAAAACTGCAAACTATCTCCAAGACCACCAAAGTATGATTTTAAAATTACGTCACTCATAGTCTCCAAACAATTTGATATCCATCATGCAAGACTTCTGCCTTAATATTAGACATAAAGTTTTCAATAAATCCTGCCTTACCACCTTTTGCTAATGTAGAGCGATACGAAGCAAACTCAGGAGTATTAAGATGATCGTCAACTACAATAATAGTTCCTTTTTTAAGATTTTTCATCACAGCACATAATTCTTTTACATGATGTAATTGAGAAGGGATTGGATTCTCTGGATCAAAATCATAAGAATCCAAGTAAAGAAAATCAATTTTTTTCTTACTTGGAAGGTTCCATAAAAACTCAACCGAATCCATACATTCCACCTTAGTCTTAGGAGAAACCATAGACTTAGCGTGGTTAACATTGTTCTGATTGATATCTACCGATAGGACTTCGCCATCATAAAAATTGATAAAGTCATCGAAGATAAAAGTACTAGCACCATCATCACCAAAGGCAAGTTGTCCATGGTCAGATCTCATACATCCAGTTTCAACTATGAGAAAATTTTTATCTTTCTTTTTTTCTAATAACTCAAAAATAAGTTGGAAAGAAGAAGCACGATCTCTAAGTGGATTTTTAGGATGGGCAGGCGATAAAAGTTTTTGATAAAACTTTTCTTTAAATGTATCAGAGTATTTCATAGTTTTCTGTTTTCAATAATACCTTTACTTTCGATTAAATCTTTATGCCTATTATAGAATATTTTAGTATTCTTATGATTTGCTTTCAATAACCATGGTGCTGGATTTCCTGATACACGAGTACCACCCCATTCATTTCTTGATTCAAAATCAATCCAATAACATCCACAAACTTTATCAAGTTCTTTGTGCATTCTATACATTAAATCGTGATCATCCATATCTTGAGGAGAAAATTCTTCATCAAGATAGTTTAACTTTTTCAAGTCCTCATGATTGATCATCAAAGGTCCCCTATTTACTGAGGCACGAACAGCAAAAGTATCTCTTGAGATATTTGTTCTATCCGCATGATTAGTATGTATACAGATATCACACCAACAATTATCAAGATCTTCTTTCATTCCCAGATGTTGACTATTAGAATTGAATTCCCAATTATGAGCAGTTCTTGCCGTAACTGCAAATACATCATCAAATGCATCAAATGGTTTTTGCATTCTCTGATTCCACCCATATTCTTTGATGATCATATCATCTTGAATGATAATAACTTTATCTCCTCGCGCAATTCTTAGTCCAAGATTATTTGCCTTTGTTTCAAAAATATCTGGAGCAAATATTAACTTATAGTCAACTTTAAAATTTTGTATTGTGGATAAAATAACTTGTTCAGTATTGTCCGTACATCCATCAATCACAAATATAAGTTCATATTGTCCAACAGTATTTTCTACAATTCCTTTAATAACATCTGCGATTAACCAATCTTTATTGTGGACTGTAAGAATAATACTATGCATGTGGCGATCCCTCTCTTAAAGAAATTAATAAAGTATCAATCGGCCTATTCATTGTAAACCCAAACTTTTGATTTCTTTCATACCAATAGTCAACATTACATTCAAGGTAATGCCTAATTTGACTATTTTGTTCTACTGCAGGAAGACCATATTTAACTGCAAGGTTCGTCAAGATACTTTGATCATGGTGATGCTCTCTAAAGGATGGAAGATTTTCTTTTCCAGATACATTCTCATCATCAGAAATAATTCTGCGATCTTTACAATATTCCAACCATTCTGAAACTAGTTCTTTTGCTTGGTCACAAACTTTCCAGAAACTCATTCCTGCTTCAAGTTGAATGCAATCCCAATAATCTTCTTCATCACAATCCATATAAACAAAACAGTCTCGTTTTGTAAGAACCTTATTAGGAAATCCTCCAATCAACAGCAAACAAAAATCTTCCCCCATGATACTATTCACATAGGGAATTAGATCTGGATGAAACATATCACCAACGTCAGAATATAAAATCATTTCCCCTTCAGGAATCTTACTCATTGCATCCAGAATAATAAATGGTTTCCAGAGAAAATATCCAAGTCCAGGAGATTCGTTAAGAATATCTTCATTCTCCTTATAGAAATCTTGCTGTTTCAACCACTCATAAGAATATGAATGAGTTTTCAATCCATTAGATTCAGCATAAGAATTTAAATAATTTTGTTTATCCAAATATTCTTCATTTGCAAATGAAACTAAGTTCCAATTCATTTTAATCTTTCCTTAATGTAAGTTTGATTTTTGTAATATTCAATCAATTCTTCTTTAGGAAGACCTTTCAAGTATTCCCAAAGTTGATTATTATTATTCATATGTGGATTATTATACCATGAATTTTGAGTTCTTTCATGTTCAAGATGATATGCATAATTATCTACTCTTCCAATATTATATCCTAGTGTCTTCCATCTGTGATGTCGTTCTACATCTTCTGGAGCATATGCAATAAATCCTTCATTTTCCAAATATCCATCAATGTAAACTTGACGATTAAAAAATTGAACCATTCCATACTCTGCCCAACCCTCACCATTTTGATTAGGATAATAAAAATATTTACCGTCAAAACAATTTGAATCGTAACCAGAATCTATAAATCTAGAAACAAAATCTTTTCTTTCAAAGTCATCCATATCACTTTGAGTGTGAATTGTAAAATCAAGATTCACTTTCCTTTCTCCATGTTCCCCAAACTTATATGGATACACAACATCATATGACTCGGAAAGCATCCTAACTGCTTCAACATAAGTGTTTAGTGGAAGAATAATATCAGTATCATAATTTACAACAATCTCTGTTGTAGATTCTAAAATCATATCATTTAGAACTTTAGTTCTATGAAATGCATCATCAGTTCTAGTATCTTCTTCAAAGATATGTTTTAGATTATCTATATTAACAAGTCTTTTGATTACAGGTAATGCATAAGTTTCAAATCTTCTTTCAGAGTCAACTTCTTTAATAATGATATTTGTATCAAAATGATACAAAAGATATGAAGTTGATAGAATAATATTCCTAAGCCGATCACCAGTATCAATTCTTATAGGAATAATAAATGTAGTATTTTTTAAATCAATTTTCATTTACTACTCTCCATTCTTCAGGAAACAAATCTTTAGTAGACTTATCTGCATTATTAGGACCAAACCATTTATTTGGATAAATCACAGTCTTATTTAAATTTTGAGATAACCAGGCACCCCACCAAGAAAAAGTAGAATTTGCAATAATATAATCAGAACACATTGTCATCAAACATAAGTCAACATAAGAGTTATTAATTTCTGAGATCAAAAATCTATCGTCTGTAAACAGTTCTTGTCCTTTACACCATTCAGGATCATCAGAAAATATTACTACTTGCCTATCACTATCAAATTGCTTTAGTGCATTTTCATAATAACTCAAAGAAATATTATAATGATTTCCAGAATTAATTAAAAAGTCTCCACGTCTAATGTGTAAAGCAATAGGATTATTCAATATTGGTTTGATTTCTTCACACGCATTATAATATTCTTTCTTAAAGGTAAATTCCTTTTTAATATCATCAGAAATGTTTTTGAAATATTTTTCAGATTGAAAGTATCCTACTATTGATACTTCATCAGGACATTCTTTGAAAAGTATTTCATCAAAATCAAAGTTTGTTTCAGATACGACTTTATCTGTAAATACAAATCCAGTTTGATCTGGTTGGATATCAAAAACATCAAACAATTCAATCCTAAGAATATTTCCCAATCCATCTTGAAGTTTTTCATTATGATTGGGAATAGTAAATTGATATCCACGATTTTGTGCGATTCCTTTAACAGCAGCATATTGGAACATTTGATTTCCAAGTTGTCCCATTTTTCCCAGATAATTCAATCCAATCATATTAAACCTCAGGAGGAATTTCAGATGGGTCATTATACAATTCTGTCCATCCTTCTGGAATTAGATCATCCATAATATAATGTGAACATGCTGGTCCAAACCAAGGAGTTGGTGCAATAACTTTCTTATTGGGATCTTTTTGTAACCATGCTCCCCACCAACTTAATGAACTGTTTGCAATAATTGCACCAGAGCATAAAGTCATTAAGCACAAATCAACATATGGAACTGATGCACCATCTTGGAATAATTGTTTAGAGTTATCGGAAAATAAAAATCTATCTCCCTGGAAGATTGGCTGTTTTTTACACCAATCAATAACATCAGAGAAAACAATTACTTGATAAGAATCATCAAACTGAGTAAGAGCAGATTTATAATATTGCTCTTTCATCAATGGATGAGTATGTTGAAGAAGTTGGTAAGACCACTTTTCACCACGAACACCTTGAAGATTTGGACTACCTCTACGAACATGGAGAAAGATAAGATTTTTATTTCCAATACTTTCAATATATTCTACACAAGGATCCAACCATTCATTCTTAAAAGTAAAGTCCTCACGAATTTCATTTTCAATATTCTTAAAATATTTTTGCGTTTGAAAATATCCATCAATATCAACATTATCTGGGCACTGATCAAACAAATCCTGATTAAAATGAAATTCCCTCCAAGAAATTTGTTTAACATTCTGTTCCCCAATGTTTTCTGGATTGCAGTTAGTCAGATTAAATGCTTCAAATAGACCATAATTATCTGGTCTTGGTGCATCTTCCGGAGGGATCATCCAATTTAATCCACGATTCCTAGCAATACCACGTAGAGCAGCATATTGGAACATTTGATTTCCCAATCTTCCAGCTCTACCAAGATCATTAAACGAGATGCTCATTTTTCATTGCCTCAAATACCGTTGCAATACCTTTATCAATAGTTGTTTTGGGAATCCACCATTTTGTTATAAACACATCTGCAGTATTCCTCTTATCCATTTGAACGGAATCTTTTTCTTCAGATGGTTGAACTTTAATTTCTTTTCCAATCAAATTAAATTGTCCACTAATTATGTTAGCAATATCAATAATCTTTGTTGAATGGAAACTTGTAATGTGAAGATTATCTTCTGAAGTAAAATCATTATAATTTTCCATAATAGTCTCAAGTGCTTCGCAACAATCTTCAGCATAAAGAAACTCACGTTGCTCCTGACCATCAGTAAGCATATCAATTACACCAGTCTCAAATCCTTTACGGATAAAGTCGGTGATAACGTGTGCCTTATCGTGGTCCTTTTCAATACCATACACATTCCAGAACTTAACAATAAGTCCATTGAGGGACTTGGTATAAAGTTCACCAACATTCTTAAGCACTCCGTATGGAGAATAACTCATGTTGCTCATCTGAGATGAAGCAAATACAAACCTCTTATTATACTTCTTAAGAAGTCCAAATGCATTTGCCATCAGACGTGCATTGTTATCAATAAACTGGAATGTATGCTGATACTTCTTAAGATAACGAGATCCACCGACATCAAATGCAAGGAAGAATACAAAGTCACTATCCATAATAACACGATGGAGTTCTGGATTGGGAATTGTGGTCATGTCCTGATGTTCGCCATTGACAACATCAAACTCATGAACTGTGTGACCCTTACCACGAAGGTATTCTGTTAGGTAGGCACCGATTTGCCCACTTGAACCTAGTACTGTAATTTTCATTTTTTAATTTGCTCCACAATCCAATTATAAGTCTTACGAATCCCCTCCTCTAAAGACTGAGAATAATCCCAACCAAGTTTTTCACGAATGAGATCATTGTTAGAATTACGACCACGAACTCCAAGTGGACCATCAATATGATTCTTCTCTACATTTTTATCAGCAACCTTAGCGGCAGTATCTACAAGTTGATTGATAGTGACCATTTCTTCAGAACCAATATTAACAGGTCCAATAAAATCAGAATCCATCAATCTTCTGGTTGCTTCAATACATTCATCAATATAAAGGAATGAACGTGTCTGCAATCCATCACCCCATACTTCAATAGTTCCACCCTCTTCAGGAAGATATGCTACTTTACGACAGATTGCTGCTGGTGCCTTTTCTCTTCCTCCATCCCAAGTTCCTTCGGGACCGAAAATATTGTGGTAACGAGCAACCCTAACTGGAATACCATAATTGCGATGATAGGCAAAATACAATCTTTCTGAAAAAAGTTTTTCCCAACCATATTCCGAATCGGGATTTGCGGGATATGCTGATTCTTCACGGCAGTCGGGATTATCTGGATCAAGTTGATTGTGCTCTGGATACATGCAGGCAGATCCAGAATAAAACACTTTAGTTACATTTTTACCAAGAAAGTCATTATATTTCCTTACAGACTCAAGAACATTGAGATTGATACTTGCTGAGTTGTGCATAATATCCGCATCATTTTCTCCACTGAATACGAAACCAGCACCACCCATGTCTGCAGCGAATTGATAAATCTCATCAAATGCCTGAAGATATCTTGAAGGAACGAACTTATAAAAATTTCCCCTGTCTCCCTTATATTGAAGGACTCTCTCTACAAAAGATAAGTCTCTCAAATCTCCAATTACAAATTCATTTGCTTCAGTTTCAGAAAACTCAGGATACTTAAGATCTACACCACGAACCCAATATCCTTCTGCTTTCAGTCTTTTTACCATATGACTTCCAATAAAGCCACCAGCACCAAGTACAAGTGCTTTCTTTACATATTGACTCATAAAGAATTAATAATCTCTGTAGTATGTATTATACAAAAAAAGAGGAGTTTATGCAACTCCTCTTATGAAACTCAGGCTCGCCACTTATTTTGATTACGAGGAAATAAGAAACTCGGCGGGAGTAAGATCCCATCCGCACCACCAATTCTTATGGTAAAATTGGAAACCTCAGAAGGTCATCTTTTTAGACAGTCTAGAAATAAGATCATCTAATTTTGCTTCTAAAGAAGCAAGTCTCTCTTGATCAGAACCGCCACCACCACTTTGGGTAGATACTTTTTCTTCCAGAGCTTGAAGTCTTGCTTCAACTTCAACATCATACTTTGACATTGATGCTCCACTTTCAGATTTTGATCTTGTTGCCATGTTTATTAGATTGAACTCTTCTGTTATTTAGTTTTAAGGGGTCTTATGACTCCACCAGTACTTTTAAAGTCTCTCCGTGACTAAGGGGTTTGCTCCCGACCAGTGCTGTTATAGACCATCCGTGTCTTCATCATCTTTAACATAACAAGGAACCCTATCGGGGTCTAACCATTTAGTGTACTCAAAATCTTCCATTGCGGTCATCAATTGCATTTCATTATCACAGAGATACATATCTCTATAACGACCCGTATAAGAATCTACTTTTTGAATACGACAGTCTGGTTTACCATTAATTTCCAAGGTGCCAACTTGAATATAACGGTAAGGAAATCGTTCCATAAGAACGGTTGGTTTCCTAGTAACCTTCATCAGGCAACCTCAACAGATTCAAGATCTTGATAGACATATTCCATAAGCATCTCATAATCATCTAGAGGATCACCAGAGAATACTACACCTTCACTTTCATAGTACCGACGAACCTTTTTGTAGAGTTTCGGATTCTTTACATCAAGGTAGAAATCGCCGTTTGCTGCACCACGAAGAGTTTGAATGTCTTTCTTGAATTTTGCTGTAAGAGTCATTGTTTTGAATGTTGACCTTAGTATTATAAAGGTTTGACTTGGAGAAGTCAAGGTGGACAGTGTTGTTTCTGTCCTATGCCCGTTGCGTGGATCGAACACGCCTATGTCGTCTTATGAGGACGCTCCTATCACCAGATGGGTAAACGGGCAAGTGGTTCTGCGGAGAATTGAACTCCGTTCAGACACTTATAAGGTGTCGGCCTTAACCAATAGGCGACAGAACCTCAAAAATCACGAACCTTCTTCGTGGTCAGTGTGGATGTGTATCAATTCTTCATCCACATCAGGTTTTAATGAATCCAATGCATACTTTATAGTTTCTTTGAAAGGAACTATTACAGCACTTCTATTTCCATCTTTAATAATGAATGATTCACCATTTTCAACTCTTCCTATCAGATTATCAAAATCTGCTTGAAATTCTTCTATTGTAAACGATTGAAGGTCTTCTAGTTCTTTCATTTTCATAAAGTGATTATTAATCCGGGTGGAAGGTACTGCCCCCTCTTCGCTGCGTCCCAAACGCAGAGTTATACTTTTCTACTACACCCGGTTATTGTTTATATATTCTTCAATTAGAGGAGAAACTAATTGACGATATCTTGAATGAAACATTCTATGATGATTTGGACATAGAGGAATTAAGTTATTAGGATTGTTATTATTTTTATTACAATCCATATGATGGACTTCAACTATATGTTCAAATTCACAGATACAACATTTTTTGGAATGATATTTAAAACATATTTTTCGATATGCTTTATCTCCATCAAATCCGTCTTTATAATTTGGATTATTTTCTCCACTTCTAAAGTAAGTATTTGAACAGGAATGAGAGCATACTATTTTTTCTCTTTTTGCTCCAATAGAAGTTTCGAATAACTTTTTACATACCGGACATTCTTTTTCAATTAATTCATATTTTCTTGGAACTTTATATTTTGGAATTTCTACATCATAAAGTTTAGAAATTTTTTTAAGATATGCACGACAAGCACCATTTTCAGATAAACCCAATTTTTTTAAAACTTGAGCAGGACCGTTAGAACCTTTACAAGCATTTATAAGTTCTTCTTTAGTAGTGCTTCTTTTTTTCATATTAAAGTTAAAAATCCAAAACTATTTATATAAGTAATATGTTTTGGAATAAAATCAAATCAAATCACTTACTCCTTTTTCTATGTATGAACATTATACCAGCAAAAGGAACGACTGTCAATCCCATCCCACATAGAAAAAGAAAGAAAGGACTTGCTGCGAGTGTCTCAACGAGATGAAAAATCATCTTCCCCTCCAGTGCTTGTATTCATAATACATGTATTGGTCCACTTCGTCAAGCCCCTGTAATGGTCCAGTATCCTCTCTGTAAGACCACTCGATACAAAACTGTTTGATATCGTGATTATGTATAACAGAATGACCATGCATTCTCACGAAAGAAGACATTGCAAAGTTGTATCTCTTTTTAATGTGCTGTTCCATTGCCTTTATAGTCGTCGGAATCGTAGTAGTCTCCTTTATTTGTTCCAACATAAAGAGTAGCAATCACAAAAGGTATTGCAACTATAATCAATATTTTCCCTAGTAGATGTTCCATTACTGCTTATCCTCCATTTGCTGATAAGTACATCCTTTGAAATCTCTTATTTCATCAATTGACAATAAAAACATAGCAGTCAGACCCAATATGAAAGCAAAAATAACTTGTGGTAAATTATAGTTACAATCATTTGCTGTTGGGTCTTCTTCATCGTCGGGACGGTACACCATCACATTCCTCCGTTTCTAAATCCAACTATGTAACCAATAATAAGTCCGCACATAAATGCAATAAACATGTAGAGCATATGTGACAGAAACTCAATGAATATGAGCCAGTCCGTCGTCGTCATCGTCGTCTTCGTATGTTGATGGTTCTTCAAAAAGTTCATCCATTTTTTGCTGCAGAATTCTTTGCTGCAGTTCTTTGATATCCTCTTCTGTAAATTTTACCACTAGTAAAGGGTCTCCTGCTTTAACGTCGTTAAGTTCGGGGTGTTTTACTTTTGGACTTTTTGAATACCCATGATGAGCATTCATTATCATCCAGCCCTGCACAATCATTGTTAGGGATATTCCCACCAAGACCAACCAAGGAACTAAAAAGATTAGTTCAAAGTGATGTTGAGCCATGGAAATAGTGGCGGAATAACTCCTATCAGTCTCAACAATCCCTCAGCAAATAAAGCAAGAACAACCCAACCAACGCACATAGAAATAATGGAAGCATTCCTATTGTGCCTTCGTATAGCAGCATCAATCATCTCCTGAGCCTCTGATCTTGTAATAAATTCCTCTTGCTCATGCATCATTTTTCATCTCCAAGAAATTTTGCAAGAGGATCTCTTCTAGTCTTTACAATTTCAACTGCTCTCTTATAGAACATGTTGTCAATATTACCAGACTCTTCAAAAGTTGCTTTAATCTTCACCCAATTATCATAAGTATGCTGATCCATTAGGATTTTGGTGATAGTACTACTATATACTATTCACGAGTATTATAAAGTCAACAAATTGTCAGTGTTTTGTAACACTAGGATACAGAAAACGGAATAAAATATTAAATTGGTATCTTATGTAACTAAAACGGAGAATAATGGAATCGAACCATCAGGCTATTAACCTGGCATCGTTTTCAAGACGATTTACCGACCATCAGTGCTATTCTCCATATAAAGTCAACGAATTTCGAAGTCTAATCTACGAACTTTACGTTGCCTTCTTGCCTCTTGCCAGGCAATATCTTGAGAGGATAACACACTTGTTTTTTGTGTTTCCT